>Ga0208692_1000011_pt1 | contig 282482 bp, 278 predicted proteins | sample June2015DPH_20_1_3_FD_184721 | JGI IMG/M metagenome (GOLD analysis project Ga0208692, IMG submission 184721) | Peatland microbial communities from SPRUCE experiment site at the Marcell Experimental Forest, Minnesota, USA - June2015DPH_20_100... | ecosystem: Environmental > Terrestrial > Soil >... | reverse complement strand
GGCTACGGCTTAGTTCGCGGGACGGAGCCTGGTGAAAACATAGTCGCAGAAATGAGCGACGTCCCGAACCCGGACAGGGTAGCTGATTTGATCATGTCCAGATTACGCGCCAGCAAAGTTACTTAGCACCCGCGACCTTTCCGCTCCCGCTAATTCAATTTTCGACCGCGAAAATTCCATCGGTTCCGTTTCTCACATGGATCACGCCGAATTCGAATTTCCTCCGGACTACAACATTAATTATGGGCTGCTGTTCAACCAAAGGGGTTTTTCTATTGGGTCTGAATCATGTGGGTCCCGCTTGGGAGGTAAGCAGCGACGTCTATGAGTTTCGGAAGAATTATGGGGATTCCGATCAGGATTCACTACACGTTGTGGTTCGTTTTCATTCTTATCGCCTGGTCACTCGCGGTTGGGTACATGCCTCATCAATACCCGGGCCTTAGCACGGTGACTTACTGGGCCATTGGTATTGCGTCCGCAATAATCCTCTTCGTTTCCGTCCTTGTGCATGAGCTCTCTCATTCTTACATAGCGAAGAAGAATGGGCTGCCGATTGCGAGGATTACGCTTTTCTTCTTCGGCGGTGTCTCTGAGATGACTGAAGAACCTCAAGACCCGGGCTTAGAGGTTCGTATGGCTGCCGCGGGTCCCTTGATGAGTTTCCTAATCGCGTGTGTTTTGGGGGCACTTTGGTACCTTGGAGGGTTTGCTCATGCACCGGTCGCGATAATTGCTACACTCGGCTATGCGGCACTGATCAATGGAATTCTGGGAGCATTCAACCTACTTCCCGCGTTTCCGCTAGACGGTGGCAGGGTGTTCAGGGGAAGCATCTGGAAGCATTCGAACAATTTTGTCGGAGCCACCAGGACCGCTATAAGAGTTAGTGAGGGTATTTCGTTGCTAATGATGTTCGGAGGGTTCGCGTTCATAATCTTCGGAGACTTCGTTGATGGAATTTGGGTAATTGTGCTAGGTTGGTTCATCAGGTCCGGGGCGCAGACCAGTCTCAAGCAAACGCTTGTTGGCGAAGCTCTCTTGGGGGTTTCGGTTGGCGACATCATGACTAGAGAAGTGTTGACCGTTCCGCCAGAGATCACAGTTCAGCAGCTCGTCTCAGATTATCTCCTTGTGCACCGCCATGGAGGCTATCCTGTTGTGAAGAACGGTGAGGTTCTGGGCGTAGTCACATTGCAGTGCGCACGGGCTGTTCCTAAGGAAAAGAGGGATTCTGTGACTGTTCGGGAAGCGATGGTTCCATTCGAACGCACGATAATGGTGGGGGCTTCTGTAACCGCCTTGGATGCAATGCAGAAGATGGCTCGTAACAAAGTCGGACGTGTCTTGGTGATCGACGGGGGTCGACTGGTCGGCATAGCAACTCGTGAGGACATTGTTAGCACGATCCAGACGCGGCAAGAGCTCGAACTGGGCCCTGGTCTCGGTCCCTCGGGTTTGCCTTCTCCTCAGTATCCTCGCATTCAAGCAGAGCATTGCGTCCAGTGCGGTGCCCTTTTGCCCGCCGCCGTCAAATTCTGTTCCCAATGTGGCGCTAAACAAGACGTATCCTAATGGGCACTTCCGGTCGAATTGATATTTCTCGATTCAGTTGTTAGGGCAAACTTTGTCAGGGACCGAAGATACTCTCGCTCGGGAGTTTCCATTCTTGCCAATCGTGGAAAGCAGAAGCATGTGTATTAAGGACAGTTTCTTTCCAAATCATAGAGAGTAACATGTCTAGCAAGAAAGCAGACTTGGCTGGTCCGGGCATTGGCAGTTACGATGAGCTTGAAAAGGTTCTTCCACAGGGGTACAACTCACTCCTATCACCGAAGGACACACAGAGGGCTATCTTTGCGGTCAAGAGCTACATCGAGGAGAACCTTTGCAAAGAACTCAACCTGATGATGGTTCAAGTCCCACTGATTGTCGATGTTGAGAGTGGTGTAAATGACCTGCTCGATCGGGACGGTTCACGCACCCCCGTTCAGTTTCACATCTCAAACGACTACAATAAGCACCCAATAGATGCGCAAGTGGTCCAGGCTGCAACTAAGTGGAAGCGCGTTGCGCTAAAGCAATTCGCGATGAAAGTCGGTGAGGGGATCTGCACTGACATGCGTGCGGTGCGCAAGGACTACTTCCTAGACCACGATCACAGTGCCTACGTGGACCAATGGGATTGGGAGAAGGTGATAACTGAGGATCAACGGAATTTGGAATACCTTAAGGAGACAGTTCGCAAAATCTGGAAGGTTCTCAAGGGCGCTCAGAACCAAGCGGAAAAGCTCTTTCCTCAGCTTAAGACAGCAAAATACTCGAGCCTCCCTGATGAGATTACGTTCCTTCATGCTGAAGATATCCTTGAAAAGTACCCGGAAATGCCTCGGAAGGCGCGTGAGACCGCGATATTGCAAAAGTACCCCGCCATATTCATAATTGGAATTGGGTGGGTGTTGAAGGATGGTTATCCGCATGAGATGAGGGCTGCGGACTATGATGATTGGATTACGGAAACAAGGTCTGAGGACGGGAGGCCTATGCACGGCCTCAACGGGGATATTCTTGTCTGGAACCCTGTGACAAAGCGCCGCCACGAGCTAACGTCCATGGGAATCCGCGTTAACTCTAGCTCACTCAAGAAGCAATTGGAAATTACTGGGCAACTGGATTTCCTCAAATTCCCATACCATCAGGGCATCGTCAACAAAGAATTGCCGCTCAGTATCGGGGGCGGCATTGGTCAGTCACGGACGTACATGCTTCTGCTGAAGAAGGCACATCTAGGTGAGGTTAGCGTCACGGTTTGGCCAAAGATTCTGAAGGATCTGTGTGATAAGAAGAATATCCATGTATTACAGTGAGCCTCTGCTACGAAGCGAAAGCTTGGAAGCGTTTAACGGTCTCCGCCATTTCGCGTAAGCGTTTGTCGACTCGGCCGTAAATGGAGTTCTCCTCGTAGTTCCCGTTCGGCAACCTCTTCCCTGCTGGGACGCCTGTGAGAAGTTCTATGCCTTCCTCGATGGTTTTCACGGGGTAAATGTGAAACTTTCCCGCCTTCACTGCGTTCACCACTTCATGTTTCAACATGAGGTTCTGAACGTTACTTTGCGGAATGATCACGCTATGCTGGCCGTTCAGGCCTCTCGCCTTGCAGATTTCGTAGTAGCCTTCAATTTTCTCGTTGGCGCCTCCGATTGGTTGAACGTCGCCATTTTGGTTAACTGAGCCGGTTACCGCGAAGCTCTGCTTAATTGGAACGCCTGAAAGTGCCGAAAGCAGCGCGTACAGTTCCGTGCTTGACGCGCTGTCGCCTTCAACTCCTTCATAGTTCTGCTCAAAAACAATCCTCGCTGACAATGTCAATGGCTTGTCGTAGGCGAATTTTGAAGCTATGTAGCCCGCGATTATCATAACGCCTTTGCCGTGTATGGGGCCGCTCATGTTAACCTCTCTTTGGACGTCAATCAATCCCTCTTTTCCCAAGCCAACGGCAATGGTAATTCGTGATGGGGCACCGAAGGAAAAGTCACCTACGCTCAGAACCGACAGCCCGTTAATCTGACCAACCGTTGCTCCATCCGTTGAAATGAAAATTACATTCCGTTGAATGTATTCTCGGATTTTGTCTTGTATTAGGTTTGAACGATAGAGCTTAGCCTCGATTGCTTTCTCAACATGGGATGCCGTTATGTATTTCGCATTTTCTTCCGTGGCATAGAAATGTGCTTCACGCACTACGTCCGCCACAATCCCAAACTGCGTTGAAAGCTTGTTTTGGTCTTCAGCAATTCTAGAACTATGTTCCAACAATCGAGCCACCGCTGAAGTGTCGAGGTGTTTCAGGTTTTCATTTACAACTAAAGTTGCGAAGAAGCCTGCATAACTCTTGAGACTGCTATCCGATTTCTCCATGGTGGAATCGAAATCCGCCTTTACCTTGAAGAGTTCGCGAAATTCGGGGTCGTACGCAAAGAGAAGTTGGTACGTGGAAGAGTCCCCGATTAGTACAACCTTTACCTCCAGAGGTATCGGCTGGGGAGAAAGGCTCCTTACATTCGCGTAACCTATTCGTTGGGGCAGTTCTTCAATAGTTACCTCTCCCGCCTTCAAGGCGCGTTTCAAACCCTCGTAGACATTCAGATCGCGAAGTAGCTGCTCGGCGCGAATAATCAAAAACCCGCCATTTGCCTCATGTATAGATCCGCCCCGGATCAGGGTGAAATCGGTTGTTAAGGTTCCGAGTTGGCTCTCTTTTTCAATGCGGCCGAGCACGTTATCGTAGGTTGGGTTTTGTTCTACAATCATAGGGGCTCCTCGGACGCCTGAATTGTCAGCGATAACATTCACATCGTAGACTCGGAAGGCCAATTCATCAGCCAAGGCTTCCTGGGCATCTTCTTTCTTGTCTCCATGCCGTGTCCTGAACCCTTCCAGATCCTCGACGATGTGTGTTTGAATCTCATGGAGGAAATTCGTGATTTCACTGTGCTGTTTATACTTCGCGAGTAGATTCGACATCAAAGTTTCAATTGCGTACAATGTTACGTCCCGATCGAACTTGATCATCTCATCTCGCGCTTTCAACTCGACTTCGCGGAGTTCTCTAAGAAGAGGCTGAAGTTTTTCCTTGACCGTCTCGCGTTTTTCCGTGAATTTCTGTTGCGCGTCTTTGGGTAGCGAAAGGAAGTCCTGTTCCGACAATGCGTGACCTTTCACAACGGGAACTAAAGATATTCCGAGGGCTGTGAGCTGCATTATGAATCCCTCGCCTTCCGCGACCTTTCCCATGCGTGTGATCACATCCTGCCTCCGCTGGTTCATTTTTCGTGTCATCTCATCTCGTTTTGTGGCGTAATCATCCCCTTCGAATAATTGCGAGATCGCGATTCGCGCTGCTTGGACGAGTTCACGCATGTCCTGTTTGAGTTCCTTTCCCAACCCTGGGGGACAGCGAAGCGCTTTCGGCTGGTATTCGTCCTCGAAGTTGTGAACATAGCACGAGTCTTGCGGGGTAGGCAATTTTCTGGCCATATCCTCGAGGAAATCGGTCGTTGTGGTTGTCTTTCCCGTAGCCGACGGGCCCGTCGCGAAAATGTTGAATCCGGCTTCTTTGATGCTAAACCCAAACAACAATGCTTGATAAGCGCGCGGTTGGCCAACTAGTATGTCGAGAGGCTTCAATTCCTCTGTGGACTTTACTCCGATGAGCTTTGGATCGCAGGTCCACCGTAGGCTTGTGGTTGGAAGTTCGGATGGCAAGAGAATTCAGCAGGTCTTCCAAAGAGCGTAGGCTAATTACTTTACTGAGTTGCTGTAGCCTCCTGGTAGCTGACGGGGAGCTTCCGGGTTTCGTTCACCGCACCTTCTCTAGGGTTCTTTCCCCCAATTCTCCAGACGATGAACTGGAGACAATGGAGTCTACTAGGCCGGGGGTTTCACTTCGTCGAGCCTGACAGGGCTATGGGTCTTTGGGTCAATCCAAGTGAAGGGGTCGTCCCATCTGTCAGTGAGCTCGATCTTAACGAGGTGGTTGCACCGGGGGCATCTTGGTCCTCTTGTTTCGAAAATCGTGTCCGGGCATTTGCAGTTGCAGTCCACGGGTTCTAACAGAAGTCTTCGGCCCTCATACCTAGGGATTCTTGGTGGGCTGCATGCTTCGCAGAAGGCTTCCACTTCCTTTACGACGAAGTTAGAGTGTCGAGGCCTATTACGCTAGAGAGGTGAGTGAAACTTCTGCGTGACTATTGCGGTTTGCCAGGAACTCGGAGGCCGCTTGAGCTTTCTACGAGGAGGCCGTAATGTTCCCGTATTTTTTCAGCCAGCTTCAACATATCAAAGCCGAAGACCTCTCTTAACTCGTCGAGCGACAGATCTTCGCTCTCCGCTATTTCACTGACCGTTACGTCTCTGAACAGCTTTCGTTTTCGCTCTAACACATCACGAACATGCTCCTCCACAGTGCCTTTGACGACAAAGTTTACCGCAAGAACCTTGTTGGCCTGGCCGATTCGGTGCAGACGAGCTATGCGCTGTTGCAATCGGGCTGGGTTCCAAGGTAAGTCGTAATTCACTACGACATCGGCAGCTTGGAGATTCAATCCGAATTGTCCCGCGTCCGTGCTAGCGAGGACACGGTATTCGGTCTGCTCTATGAATTGTCTCAGATGCTTGGTTCGCTCGTCGCCGGAAAGCTGCCCGTGGTAAACGAGTGTTGGAATTCCTAGGCTCGACAGTTCTTCCTGGATCAGGTTAACGACTGGGACAAATTGTGAGAACACAACTATCTTGTGGCCTTGTTCGGTAAGCTCGTTTACCAATTCCTTCAACTCAACCAATTTCGCGTTTTCTGGTTCGAGATTTGCTAGTACGCGGATAAGTTTCTTGAAGATGGAAGACTCCCGTAATGCCTGAGCGCCCTCTGTGTTTTCTCGTTGCTTGCGGCGAAGGTAGCCCGCTATCATGCTGATGTCTGCGCAGGCTTCGCGCAGGAGCGTGTAGAGCCTGAGGCGGTTTGCGGTGAAGGGGTTGGGTCCTTCCTGGTCGCTATTGCTGTAAGCATACTCTTCTAGAACGGTTTCGCCTAAGCTTTCTTGGAGTATGTCATAGATCATTTTCTGGTTCCTTGCCGGTTCGGTATACACGTATTGAGTCGTAAGTGTCGGCAGTTGCTTCAGGACTTGGGCCTTCGTTCGCCGAATAGAAACCACCCGTACCTCCCTTCTAAGTTCAGGTAGGTTTTCAGGGTTAACGATGGGGCGCGAACTCTGCCATCCTTCACCAGAAAGTTTCAGTGTGAACCTGGCAAGGAAGTCTTCGTTGTAGCGTCCAAAGAAACCGGGTTGGACAATGTTGACGATGTTGTAAAGCTCCCCAAGGTGATTTTCGAGTGGCGTGCCTGTCAAGGCGATAACGTTTCTGACGATAAGCTTCTTCGCTGCTTCACTTGTTTGCGTGTCCCAGTTCTTTACTCGGGTGACCTCGTCGAGGATTAACGTGTCGAAGTTTTTTTGAAGTATTAACTCCAAGTCAGTTCTAAGCAACTCATAGTTCATCACGATCAGCGGATCATTGTATAGTTCCATGCGTTCGCTTAGCGTGCGCCGGGATGAGACCAATGTTGGTTCGAGGTTGAATTTCTCAACCAATTCCCCATGCCATTGTTCAACTACCGCATTTGGGGTAACAATGATGGCCCTCGAGGCTTTCTTCTGCTTGATAAGTTCCAGCAATGCTGTGGTGGCGGTGATAGTTTTCCCGAGCCCCATCTCGTCGAAGAGGCAAGCTCGCCCGTTGTTTCTTAGGATAAACTCTACTGCTTTCCGTTGAAAGGGATAGAGTGTAACGTTGACTTTTCGCGGAAGCCTAATGACCGCCAGTCGAACTTCGGTTTCGGGGAAGTTCTGGAGTAGGACGCGCACACCCTCATTTTCGAAGGCCTGTTTGGCGAACATGACCGATCCGGCTTGCCGGAGTCTATATGCGTCGTAGTATGGACTCCAGATGACATATGTTTTGAAGGTTCGGTCGTCGAGAATTTCCTTCAATGAGTCGTCCTTAAGCGGTTTGACCCAGACGACGCCGTCTCTGTCGTACTCAAGAATTACTGTTCGGTGTTCCCGGATTAATCTGAGGGCGCGGGGTGAGTACAGCAGTCTTAGGCCGGCTTGACGGTAAGTTTCCTTCGCGACTTCGGGGTTAAGGGTGAGGGGGTGGCGAAAGAATCCATCCTTGAAAGGCGTAATCTCAACCAGCGATCCGAAGCTAGGTTGAGGCACGTGAACTTCGGGTTGAATGGCCATTGAGGGCTGAACTAGGATCCGCTGTAAGCGTACTCGACCTGTTTTCTTTCCTGGCATTGCCCCCAATCCCTCTGGACGCCTCGTCTGAGTTCAAAACCAACGACTACCGAGAAACCACAATATGAGTGTCTCGGAAACGTGGCCCATTACGTGCAATGTGGCCTATTTTCCTCGGGGGGCTTGATCCTTCGGAAATTTCTGTAGATTAACACGTCATAAGCCAACTTGAGTGTCCCCGCTGCAACGAAGATTGAACCGATCCAAAGGGTTGCGATGGCGTAGCCCGCAACCAATGGACTCACGGACTGCGCTACGCTGCGAGTGACGTTTGTGAAGCCAGCCGCAGGTGTCCTGTCATCCTCGTCGACAACGGCCATGACATACGATTGCCGTGTTGGCACGTCCATTTGTGAGAGGGATTGTCTGCACAGCAGCAGAAATATGGCCCCAAAAGCCGAAGGGGCGAATGGGACCGCGGTTAGGAAAACGTTGGAGGGGATATGGCTGAAAACCATTGTCCTCAACAACCCAATGCGTCTCGCTATTCTTTCCGCGGCTAGGAAGGACATGGCCGTCACGATTTGTGTCGCTGAAAAAATCAAACCTAGTGAAGTCAGTTGGAGTGCAAACCTCTCGTAGAAATAGTAAGACAAGATACTCGTGCCTATGAAACCTCCACCAAACGCATCTATCGCAAATAAGGCTGACAATTTCTGAACAATAGGTTTGGATTTTTCGGAGAGAATCGCACGCTTTACTGGGGTGGTCGTTCGTTGAATTTCTATGCCCTTCGATAGTTTGCTATACAGGACGCTGCCAACAAGTCCCGACACTAGGTACGCCGCAAACAGCGGCCGGTAAGCGCTTGGCCCCGAACCGAAATATTGGGGTAAGCCTGCGATCAATGCCCCAACGGATGAGGATGCATAGCCGACCAAGTTATACCAACTGAAGGCGAGCGTCCTATGTTGAGAATCACATGTTCTTGGAATAACCGCCTGCTCTAACGATAGGAAAGGCCCAACTTCGCCTGCGCCCACGGTCATGTTCCCGACAATCCCCGCAAGAACCGGGGCCCACCATGTTGTCGAAATGAATAGGAAACTTCCCGCGATGAAATCCATTAAGGCAAAGAACACAAGGGTCCGTTTTCTGCCAATTCGGTCCGCCACAAAACTCACACTGAACGTATACAGAGCACTCGAAAACACTGTGGCTGTTAGGACGACACCTATGAGCAACGAGCTAAACCCTAGTTGGGACAGGTAGACGGCGAACAATACCCCCAGAAAACCATACGGTACTGTGCGTACTGCCTTCTCTACGAGAATCAGCTTTCCGTCAGAGTCCATCCAATTGGCTAAGCTCAAAACCGTGCCACCGCTTCAGCCATCCCTAGTAGAAGATAGATGAAGCTTAGTCCCGTCGTGGGACGGAGTGTTGCAAACTTACACCCTGCTGAACTTTCAACTGGCAATACTTGTACAAAGCATCGTATAGGGGGAATTGAAGATTCATGTTCTCAAAGTCGTCCTTTGCAAGTGCCCTATAGCCAATCGCCGCAGCTTCAAGTCCCGCTGACTCTGGTGGTGCTTCGGGGATTCGTGCGTCGGCGCCTCGAACTATTTTTGCCATCTCTAGCAGCGCGTCGTCCCTGACATTGTACTTCTTAATGATCGCGTCGAAGCTGACAAACTCATTTCCGTTCTCCGCATAATGCGTCAATTCCACGCCAGGGGCGTCGAAAGGAATTGCACCTTCCGTTTCCGCGACCTCTAGAATTCTTTCTTTCGGGACGAAGAGAAACTTAGCATTCTTATCGACAAAATGCGTTATCAACCATGGGCAAGCTATCCTATCGACCTTTGCTTTTTCGCGGGTTACCCATTTCATTCAGAGTGCCTCAACAAATCAGTTGGGATGTCATTGTACTGATTTAAGTACGAGGCTTCGCTACGATGCGTTGCAATCGAATTCGGATTCCGAGGAGTCAGCTATGAGTTCGCCCTTGAAAACGTATTCTTACATTCTCGCAGTCATAGAACGCGGGCAGATAGCTGACGTTGTCAAGGCGGTTAAGGAAATTAGCCAGATTGAGGAAGGGGCACTTCTAATCGGCAGGTACGATTTGCTCGTGCGAGTGTCGCACTATGATCGCTCTGATTTGTACAAATCCGTTTCCCAAATCCGAGATATGCCGGGAATTAGGGCCACAAGCACTCACATACCCTTCGAAGGTTTCACCAAAGATTACATTGTTGACGAGAATGACGCCCTAGCAATTTCGCTGTTACGGGCACAGGGTTCGCTCCCCGACGTTTTGTCTCAACTTAGAAAACTGGAACATGTTGTGGAAGGGCATATCATTCCAGGGGATTGGGACCTTCTCACGATCCTTCATAGCAAAAACGTTAGCCAGATTCTTGAAACAGCCGTAAACCAATTTGAGGGAGTACAGGGTATTTCTAAGAGCGAGACTCTGATCTCCAACCAATACTTCCGTAGGATCCACGACGAGACCGTGTCCGTCGGAACGTACGTACCACAGTATGCATTTGACCGGTTGAAAGATAGGACAGTCCTAGGAACGCAGAGCCTTTCGTGACTGAAGGAAAAAGCAAGTTTAAGAATTGCCTGTTGTGGTTTCAAACCCTTTGCAGTGGTCCCTAGTTGCCAACCGAACTGAGTAAAGAATCACAGGCCAAGGCTGAGAAAAACCAATCTGTCCAACAGATGCGGAAGGAGCTGGAGCAAGTTACTGAGGAGAAGGAGCAGAGCGAAAAGAAGGCGGCTGATTACTTGGAGCGGTTACAGCGTCTTCAGGCGGATATGGAGAACCTTCAGAAAATTACAAAGCGCCAGGTTGACACCGTAACTAAGCAGGCCTCTGAAAGGCTACTGGTCAACTTGCTGCCGGTTCTGGACGCTTTGGAACAGGCTGGAAAATTGACCCAATTTGGTGACTCGATGCCTACAGACGAGATTGGGGTAGGGCTAAAGATGCTACATCAGCAATTCGCAGAAGTCCTGTTCGCCGAAGGTTTAGAGGAAATTCCTGCCGTGGGGGGCCTACTCGATACCGAGCGACACGAAGTTGTCGGCTACTTGGAAACTGATGATAGGCCTGAGAACACAGTTGTTGAGGAAGTCCGTAAAGGGTTCTTTTTGAATGGGAAAGTGATTCGGCCGAGCCTTGTCATTGTTACTAAAGCAAAAAGACCTGAGGCTAGGCCAGAAGGAGAGACCGAGGGAGACTCGAACTGAGCTCCCATAATGTTTTTGAACTCATAGTTAGTTCCTTGTTACGTCAAGTAACTATTAGGGGCGCAATATATGCCAAAGATCATAGGAATTGACCTTGGAACCAGCAACTCAGCGGCTGCAGCCGTAATCGCTGGACGACCAACCATTATCCCAAGCGCTGAAGGCACTTCGGTGGGCGGGAAGGCGTTTCCATCCTACGTGGCGTTCACCAAAGACGGGCAGTTGCTAGTAGGGGAACCTGCTAGGCGACAAGCCGTCTCAAACCCTGAGGGTACGGTTCAAGCAATCAAACGCAAGATGGGTACTGATTATAAGGTGCACATTTTCGGCAAAGATTACACGCCGCAGCAAATTTCCGCTTTCATCCTTCAGAAGATTAAGCGTGATGCGGAGGCTTTCTTGGGGGATAAGGTCGAGAAAGCTGTAATCACTGTCCCAGCTTATTTCAATGACAACCAACGCCAGGCAACGAAGGACGCCGGCGCGATAGCGGGCCTTGAGGTTGTTAGAATAATCAACGAGCCAACTGCCGCATCGCTAGCTTATGGCCTTGACAGGTCCGAGAAGGAGCTCAAAATAATGATCTTCGACCTGGGAGGGGGAACCTTAGACGTTACGATGATGGAGGTGGGCCGGTCAGACTCCCAGGCAACGCCCGTCTTCGAGGTTCTATCAACTAACGGCGACACCCAACTCGGCGGAACTGACATGGACAATGCACTCATAGACTACATAGCCGGCGACTTCAAAGCGAGCACCGGAATAGACCTGCGCAATGATAAGGTAGCCATTCAGAGAGTTCGCGAGGCCGCTGAAAAGGCCAAGATCGAATTATCAACCGTGCTGACCACCGACATTAACTTACCATTCATTTCGGCAGACGCAGCGGGTCCAAAACACCTCACGATGAATTTGACCCGGGGTAAATTGGAGGAAATAGTGAGGCCAACGATCGACCGTTGCCGCGGCCCCACGGAAAAGGCTATTCAAGATGCCAAGCTCACCCCGAAAGATGTTGACAAAATCATTCTCGTTGGTGGACCGACGCGTATGCCCATTGTTCGAAAATTCGTCCAAGAATACATGGGCAAAGAAGCGGAGAGCGGAGTTGACCCGATGGAATGCGTCGCAACGGGGGCATCAATACAGGCGGGCGTGATCGGGGGAGAAGTTCGCGACCTGTTGCTCCTCGATGTTACCCCTCTATCCCTAGGCGTTGAAACTCTCGGCGGCGTTTCTACGAAGATAATTGATAGGAACACAACGATTCCAACGAGGAGAAGCCAAATCTTCTCGACCGCGGCCGATTTCCAGACCACGGTAACGGTGCATGTTCTTCAAGGTGAAAGGCCGATGTCAGCCGACAATGTTTCCTTGGGCATGTTCAATTTGACCGGCATTCCACCCGCACCGCGTGGAGTCCCACAAATCGAAGTGACATTCGACATAGATGCCAACGGCATACTGAACGTAACTGCAAAAGACTTGGCAACTAACAAAGAGCAGAAAATCACCATAACCGCTTCCACAAAGCTCTCGAAGGATAACATTGAGAAGATGGTCAAACAAGCGGAGCAATTCGGAACGGAAGACCAAAAACGCAAGGAAGAAGCGGAGCTTCGAAATTCAGCTGACAACCTCATCTACAGCGCAGAACGCCTAACAAAGGAACTCGCGGGCAAGATATCAAAGGAACAATCTGAGCAAATCATGAAGAGCGTTTCGGAGCTTCGACAAGCTCTGGCGGGCAAAGATGTCGGGGAGATTAAGCAAAAGCTCGAAGCACTCCAGAAGGTTATGCAGGACGTTGGAACCGCAGCTTACCAGCAAGTGGCTCAGAAGCAAGCCGGACCAGCCGGACCAGCTGGCCCATCCGCATCAGGCCCGCAAAGTGAAACCCCGGCCCAACCGGTTGATGTAGATTACAAAGTCGTAGACGACAAGAAGTAGCAATGATACCGCGGCCGACCAGAATTGTCGAAACGTGACTACTACGATATACTTGGTGTGCCGCGCAGTTCGAGCAAAGACCAAATCAAAAACGAATACAGAAAACTTGCCCTCAAGTACCATCCCGACCGAAACAAAGAGCCCGGCGCTGAAGACAAATTCAAGGACATATCCGAGGCTTACGCCATCCTCTCGGATGATGATAAGCGGGCACAATACGATAGCTATGGCCACGCGGGCATAGATTCACGGTACTCCACGGAGGACATTTTCCGAGGAGTAAACTTCGACGAGGTATTCAGAGATATCGGTTTCGGGTCCGGCGGATTCGAGTCAATCTTCGACATGTTCTTTGGCGGGCGCGAGCAGCCGCGGCGCCCGGCGAGGGGCGGCGACCTACGTTATGATCTCGAAATATCCTTGGAGCAAGCGTACTCCGGCCTTGCCACTGAAATAGAAGTCCCTAGACGGGAACGCTGCTCAGAATGTAACGGCACGGGGGCGAAGCCTGGGACTTCGCCAAAGAAGTGTCCGGAATGTGGAGGCACTGGCCAAATCCAACATGTCCAAACTCGGGGATTCATCCATTTCGCTCGAATTGAGCCCTGCCGTAAATGCCGTGGTAGAGGAACGATAATCGAGAAACCTTGCACCGCGTGCCGTGGGGTAGGAATCGTTGAACGCCACAGGCGAATCAACATAAGGATTCCCCCTGGTGTCGATACTGGTTCTCAGTTAATCCTACGTGGCGAGGGGGACGCAGCTGATGGGGGCGGGCAGAGGGGGAACCTGTACGTCGTCGTTAACGTCAGGCCGCACGATGTATTCAGAAGAGAGGGAAACGACCTTCTCTCCAATATCGACGTAAACCTTTCCAAGGCCATTCTAGGCGGTGAGATCGAAGTTCCAACATTGGATGGGCCTGCGAAAATAGTGATCCCTCCCGGAACACAGAGTGCAGCGGTTTTCCGCCTAAGAAGGAAGGGAATGTCAAGCCTTCGCGAGAACGATAGAGGAGATGAACTTGTCGTAGTTCGTGTGAAGACCCCTTCGAAACTAACCTCCAAGCAACGCGAATTAGTCGAAGAGCTCTCGCGAGAGGGCCTCTGAGCTAGTTACGATTATAGTCTTCTAACGAGTGACAAGAGTTGCTCGTGTACTTTCGGCCCACCCGCCAAGATTGAGCGCGTGAACTTCCTCCAGCTATTGCCCGACGAGTTTGTTACTCGGCCCTTCGCTTCCTCTAGGATCAGGCAACCGGCGGCCGTCTCGTAAATCGGTGATTTTTGAAAGACCGTTACGACTCCATCGAACCTACCGGAAGCTACGGAACACAAGTTTAACGCGACGCTTCCCGGAGACCGGAGCCTGCGCGTATAATCATAGAGGCGCTCCTCAAGTCTCAACGGATTAGGGACCGAGGGTTCTTTATCCCACCATTCGAAAATTAGGGCCGAATTTCTTAGCGATCTCGTGTTGGAAACATGGATTAGCTTACCATTCAAATGCGAGCCCCTTCGTTGGCATCCAGTGTACATTTCATCCAAAACAGGGTTGTATATTGCGCCTGCCACGGGCTCTCCCTTTAGTAGCACGCCGATTGACACTGCAAAGTATGGTATCCTCTTTGCGTAATTCAATGTCCCATCAAGTGGATCCAGCGCCCAAACGATGTCGCGCGAACCACAGTTTATGATACCTGTTTCCTCAGAATTCACTGTTGATTTGATCCTACTTCGTTTTATGTTTCCCAAAATGATTCTTTCGGATTCTATGTCAGCGTTGGTGACGATGCTACCGGGGTAATCATACTTCCGCTTAATGGAGAGTTTTTTCGAGCTTTGAAACAACTTCAGAAGTTTCTTTCCCGCCTCCTCGGCGCTGGCGGCGGCTACCTCTAGCAGGTCCTCAGGGTCGGTGATCATGTCATTCAACTCGCTGCGATCGAGCCCTCGACTACCCAGCCTGAAGGCCGTCGACCAACGCAGTCTGGCCCTTACTGAGCCAGTTCTCCGTAATTTCGGTTATCAAAAGTAGCAAGCCGATGATGAGCATAAGGGCTCCTGCAGTTGCTAAAATTGGAACGCTTGCGTAGGCCGCGTAGTGAGTTAGCATTGAACCGATTGCGAGGGCAATGAAGGAGATTCCCAGTGCCATCAAGATTATAGCGATAACACCACGCCTTCGCAATTGGAGTCTGGCCAAGCTCGCAAGTGGAATGCTTTAAACTTCCCCTATTCTAGGGACGCCTTCAGGCGGAGTAAATGGATTGGTTTCCTGAATTTGTTCTCAAGTACCTGAACTTCACTGGAAAATGCTACCGGCACTGCGATAAACCTACGGCGATGACAGTTGTTTCACAGAATTCAACCAGCCTAGTTGGTGCTTACCTTTGCCCCGAAGGGTTTGTTTCTCAAGTTGTATACTTTAGCACCCAACCTGACCCAGAATGGTTCGAACATTCGCTTCGCGAGCAGATCGGACAAGAAAACGTGAATCATAGAGATTTGCGAGTCGCTTCGCGCCATGGCTGGGAGCTTGGAGGAGATGCGCAAGAAATCCTAGACTCTAGGTTGGGGGAAGGCGCCGACGTCACTGAGATTTATTGGACTAGATATCCTAAAACTGAAGAGCAAAAGCAGCAGGCCGTTTCCCTTTGCGTGAGGGACGGGTCGAAGGTTGGTTGTATGAAGTTGTTCATGCACGATCGGAACTCAGTAGAGCGGCTCTGCCCTTCTTGCAGAGCGAAGACCAGAAAATGAAACTACCCGGCCGACTTGAGCAAACCTGTATAGTACTTGCTCGTAAAGAAATTGTCCCATCTAGCGCTTGTAACCTGAACTCCTTCCGAGAACCCGGTGAAAATGTGCAGTATGCTCCCGTCGTCCTGCTCGATGAATACTTGTGGCACAAGGTAGTCCTCTGCAAAGTCACCGTGTTCCTTTACCAGCATGTCCGCCTCCTTCTCTTGGTCAGGTGGGTCTATGTCTAAGACTCGCAGCTCAACGTTCAATTCCCTCGCCATCCGCTGCGCCCTCTCGAGGGATAGCGGGACGCAGTGTGGGCACCACTGGGCAAGAACAATCGTTATCCGACGCAACACAAACCACTCCCGAAGGCGTTTACTACTCTTAGCTTTAATTCATTACGAAAGCTCCTCAAGAAACTAGGGATTCGCATGCATTCTGGGAAGACGCTCATCATGTGCGATTTTGACGAGACCATCGTCAATGTCGACACCGCCGAATTTGCACTGGAGCGTTTTGCAGATCCAAGTTGGAGATGGATCGAAGAGCAATTTGAGAGCGGCAAGATTACCTTCGAAGAGTCTATACGAAATGAATTCGCCATGATCAAAGCTAACGAGCATCAGATACTGGAAGTGCTGGACAAAGTAGTAGTCTTCAGGCCAAACTTCGATAAGCTAGTCGAGTCTTGCAAGAAAAAGCGTCTGCCACTGACTATTGTGAGCGCCGGACTCGAGTTTTGTATACGTCATTTCCTAGGTCGGCAGGACTGGTTGGAGTTTATGGAGATATATGCCCCGAAAGCTACGTACACTCCCAACGGTTACGCACTGACCTTCCCTAAATCGTTGGGAACCGGGGCAATCAACTTCAAGGATGACCTAGTCAGGTACCACAAAAAACAGGGCGACAGGGTGTTCTACATAGGTGATGGAATAGGGGACTTCCCGGCTGCGAGAGAAGCCGATTTTGCATTCGCAATCAAGGGCTCTAAATTAGCGGAGGCATGCCGCACTGGAAAGGTCACCCACAGGGAAATTAGCGACTTTCAAGAAGTTGTTGACGCAATCGACGAATTGAAGGGCTGAGAACGCACTCAAACAAGTTTTATTCGAGCATAGAATACGGGTCTGTCCGGGGCTTCGTGTATTGATTGTAATTGGAGGTTCATCGTCCGAAACCCTTGCATCGAAGGTTGCACAAGAACTTAATCTGAAATCAGGAACATTGGATGTTCGACGTTTTCCAGATGGGGAGAAGTATCTCCGTGTGGTCGATGATGTCAAGAACGAAAACGTTGCCGTGATTCAATCAATACATCATACACCTGATGAATTACTCTTCGAATATCTACTGCTCGTTGACACACTGAAGGATTTGGGAGCCAGCAGGGTTACCGCGTTCATACCCTACTTCGCCTACGCGAGACAGGATGAACGCTTCAAACCTGGCGAAGCGCTAAGCTTCAGGACTGTCACAAAACTCATGGAGAGCGTCGGGACCGATGAGATTTACACGATCGACATGCATCAGCATCGCGTCCTGAAGTCTTCGGAGGTCTTCAAGATACCCTCGCATAATCTGTCTGCAATGCCTCTTCTCGCTGATTACGTTAAGAAAACGGGGGAAGTACAGAAGCCATTGGTGATTGGGCCAGATACAGAAGCTGAGCAGTGGGCGAAAATCGCCGCCGACAGGCTCGGGACTGACTACGATGTTTTCGAGAAAAAGCGGCTTGGAGATGACCATGTGGAAGTCCGCCCTAGGAGGTCGAACGCCAAGGGACGAGATGTGTTAATCGTTGATGACATAATCAGCACCGGAGGAACGATCGTCGAAGCCTCGAAAATACTCTTGTCACAAGGGGCGAATAAAGTCGCCGTTGCCTGCACTCACCCGATCCTAGCGCCCGGCGCACTTGAGAAAATACAGAACGCAAGGGTAGTTAGCGTCGTCGGGACTGACACTGTTCCGAGTCCAATCAGTCGCGTAAGCGTGGCCCCATTGATTGCCAGTGAAATCAAAAAGGCAGGAATGAAGTGACAGGTTCCAAGAGAAACCTCTGGGTTACCTTCGACCTTTGGGGAACGCTCTTCATCGACCGCCCTGAGTTAGACGACGCTCGGAACGGAATGAGATGCGAAAGGATGCGCCGGGTACTTTCGGAATCCGACACTAGAGTTTCAGAAGAAGACATGAAGAAGGGTTACGAGCAGAGCGCTACCCAATTCCAAGCAATTTGGCGGAGCAACAAAGAACTCCTCACAATGGAGCAAATTCGTCTAATCTTGAATGGCGCAGGCCTAAGCGATTTTGTCTCGGATTCTGGGACAGCTAGGAAACTTGAGAGTGCATATGTTGACCCAATTTTCGATTCTCCTCCAGAGCTTAATGGCGATGCCGTCACAACTCTGCAGGAAATGCGCAACCAAGTTCGCGGAATCGGACTAATCAGCAACACGGGCCGAAGCCCGGGTACAGCCTTACGCGAACTGCTTAGGAAGTATGGCGTGTTGGGGTTCTTCGATTCAACGGTTTTCTCCGACCAAGTGGGTTCAAGGAAACCGGATCGCCAGATATTTGAGAAGGCAGTAGCCGCGCTTGGGACGGAACCAGCCAAGGTTGTTCACATTGGTGATGACCCCGAGGCGGATGCTTGGGGTGCTAAGAACGCTGGCATGAAGGCTCTGCTGTTTGATTATCCCATACCAGAAGGATTCAAGAACCGACCAAGCTCGTTGTTCGCCCTGTCTAGGTTTGATAGGCGAGTTCCGGATTCTGAGATCAGACCGGATGGCAGGATTAGTTCGCTAAGAGAAGCCCTGGACTTTCTCGATGCCCAAAATTGATGTCAACGGGGGCCGTCTGTTGAAACGAGGTATTTCAGTAGGGTTTCGCGGTTTGGGCTCCCGCGTGTTTCGGCTCGTGTTGCCTTTAGGCTTCCCGCCACGTTTCCCCAGTTCAACGCCTCAGGTTCACTTCGGCCTTCGGACAGCGCTGCCACAAAGGCGCCAATGAATGCGTCCCCGCAGCCCACGGTGTTCACGGCTTTCATGCCTAATGACTTCAGGTCAAGGGCTTGAGAGACTATTTGTTCCTTCATACTGTACATGATTGAACCCTTAGCCCCTAACTTGGCCACAACTCTCAGCTCACGGTTGATCTTCATCAACTTGCGGACAGCTGCAACACGATTCTTTGTCCCAGTCAAGAAGGCTACTTCAGATTCGTTGGCTAACACGTAATCGACCTTCTGCAACATTTCCTCGGAATCCTTGAGGCCTCTTCTCGATTTTACGCCAGGGTCCCATACGATGACCTTGTCGAGTTTTCGTGCTTCACGGGCCAGCCTTAGAGCAGTTTCGAGAGGGGGATCCATTATTGTGATGACTGATGATTTTGTGATTAGTTCACGCCGTACGGGATCATCCAGGTGATCTGGGCTGATCTTGGCGTTAGCTCCAAAGTGCGTGTGTATGATGTTTTCTCCCTTTGCGTCGATAATGATGTATGCTTGCCCTGACTCCGTGTTCTTGACAAACTTGAGGCCTGATACGTCCACCCCTTCGTCTTTGAAAATCCTGACCTGGTCGGACGCTACCGCGTCATCCCCCAGCCCACCCATTATGGCGGCTTGGTTTGGCCCAAGTAACCTTGCGGCGGCAACCGCAGCGTTACCTGCTTTCCCGCCTGGGACACGTATGATCCGGCGAACAACTACTTCCTCGCCCCTTCGAGGAAACCTATCGATGAAGAGGTTGAGGTCCCAGTTTATAGCGCCAATGACGACTGTCTTTACCAAAGGAACCCACGAGCTAGTAGTCTTCGAATCTAGATTTGTTTTTATGTATAGTGCGGGTGCGTAAGCGTTTGGCCAACCTATACGGATTCGTTTGAGTTGACATCGTCTTCTAAGGTATTCCTCAGGGAAGCCACTGGTCTAACAAAGAAAGTTTCGTTACTAGATGCAGTTGCCATCAACGTTAGTTACATGTCTGTCGGGGCAGCTCTCGCCCTGGTTGGGTTTACGATGCTGGCGCTTCCAACAGTGACAGGTGTCAACCTCGTCTTCGGTTCAGCAATTGCAGCATTACTGGCGGTCCCTCAAATGATCGTATACACTATGATGTCACGTCGCGTATCGAGGACTGGAGGGGATTATGTGTGGATGTCGCGGTCGCTTGGTGGTTTTCTCGGGAGCACTGTAACGTTAATGGGTATCACGCTCGAAACGATGCCCTACCTCGCGCTCATCGCATTGTCAGCCGTGTTCGCTGTTGGTTCTGTCGGGCTATCCCTTGGTTACTCAAGCATGTTGGGTCTCGCGTTACCAGGCAACATAACGGGCTCCGATCCCTTCTCGCAGTTCCTGTTAGCCTCTATACTCGTCTTCACGCTAATCGTAATCAACATACTGAGGCCGAGGCTCGGATTCAAATTGATCTCAACGTTCTGGATTATCGGCATGGCTGCCGTAGCCCTTGCCGTTGCGACAATACTCACGGCTGGCACGGCGGGTGTAGAGAAATACGTTAACGGACTGAATATTCCGAATACGACCTACGCCTCTCTCGCCAGCTCATACTCCGGGCCCGCTTTCGATTTGAAATCAACTCTCTTAATGATGCCTTACTTTGCGCTCTTCACGTATCCATGGTTTAACGCCGCGCCCTCAGTGGGTTCCGAGTTGGCGGGCAAAGCATCGAAGTGGAACGTTCCAATCTCGCTCTTGCTAGCCTTCCTCGTCGTTACTATTCCATTTGGATCTATGTACTATGTTGGAGGGTTTCAGTTCATGACCGCAGCGTTCTCAAACCCAACTCTAGTGAACAATTACTCCTTCAATTTCTGGACTTTGGCTATGGGCGTATCGTCGAATTATGTGCAGGCTTGGATAATAGGCATCGGCTGGATCGTGCTGACCATTGCAATCTTAGCTTTCGGCATAATCACCATCTCCAGGTACATGCTGGCACAAGCATTCGATCGGTACCTTCCGTCACAGCTTGCCTACGTAAGCCCGAAATACGGCTCGCCCGTCGTCGCGCATTTACTTGACCTTGGAGTAACCATAGTCCTGATCGGCCTAGCTGCCTTTCTCTACGGAACGCTTTCCTCGCTCTACGGTGCCGTGATGGCTTCAATGATTTACTTCGCTTTCGTCGGAATTGCAGCCGTAATCTATGCTGTGAGGAAGGAGAGGGGAGGCTCCAAGGTTCTTCTTGCAACCGCGGGGATCCTACAATCCCTTGTCTTCGCCTATCTGACCTACGAGTTCCTAAGCTACCCAAGAGTTTGGGGAGGTAACCCGTTAGCGTACGGCTACATAGCCGCCACTTTCATCGTGGGCGCCCTACTGTACGTAATCACGAAGAACAAGCGTCGGAATGAGGGTTTGAACATATCACTAACGTTCAAAGAGATTCCCCCAGAATAGCAATATCCGCTGCCTCAACCGGAGTAATCCTAAACTTAGAATCGCTGCTGGAGACTTTACTTTTTCTTGTTGGGGTACGGGCACAGATTCTCTACCGGACAGGCGGGGCAGAGTGGCCTCCGTGCTCTGCAAGTTTGTCTACCATGCGCCATCATGTACAGTGGGACAAAACGCGCATCCTCTTCACGAAACAGCTGCATTAAGAATGCTCTAACTTTTTCATACCCAGCTTTCCTTGGGGCGAAGCCGAGCCGTTTCGAAACGCGGTCTACGTGTGTATCGACAGAGATTGTGGGACGGCCTAAAACACCAAGTAGGACGTCCGCTGTTTTTGGTCCCACTCTCGGCAATTCTTGGAGTGCGACACGCACTTCTTCAACTGAGCCGTTCAGTGCGGTCCCAACGTTACCGGAATATCGTTCAGCAATGACTTTGGCGAGCTGCTTTAGGCCTAGTGCCTTTTGCTTATGCAAACCTGCAACGTGGATAGCTTTCCCAATAGTACGCACGTTTGCTCGGCTTAGCCCACGTACGCTTACGCCTACTGTCCGGTCAAGATTTCTGAAGGCCCTGAGTGCAGCTACGTCGGTGCAGTTCTGTGTGAGAACGGTTGCGACAAGAATACGGAAAGGATCTGATGTTTCTTTTGTGACAGTCAGTGTGGCGAAGTCTTTCTCACGTATAACGAGCGTAGCGCGGAGGACCTTAAGAATTTTCTGCGCCCGTTCTCTTTCCGATTTGAGAATTCTGTTTTCCAATTGTGATTGTTCTTCAGGCGAGTGCGTTCGCAATCAGAATTGTTCTCGTGCCGTAAACGAGCAGTAAGATTCCTGCAACCGCCAAAATCCATGAAACACCACGTTCCCATCTTTGGCCTTGATGGAATTCTATGAGAATCACTCGAATTCCGTTCAAAGCGTGATAGTCGACGAAGATTAGGAGGAGTTCCAAGGTGAAGGCAAGAATCAAGTTTCGGTAGACCTCGATCACAGAGTATGCGCCACCGCTGAATGCAAGGTTCTGAAGATATGGGCCGGTCAAAAAAACCGTAAAGAGGTGTAGGCCTCCAGCAATAACGATGCCCAGCCCCGTGATGTAGTGGAGAAGCATCTTAGTGGATTCCTTCATGCCTCAAACCCCGAAGAAAACGTTTAGGGCGTACACGGCTGTTGCCACCGCGAAGATTACGCTCAACCAGAATAGAGCTCTCTGCGATTTTGTGAAGGATTTTGGTTCGTAAGGGAAGTCTGGCCTAGTAGGCCGGCCCTGCAACAACCCGAACTCAGTCAGCGTGAGCCTGATTCCGTTTATTGTGTGGTATGCGAGCATGAAGCCGATGACAACAAGGCCAATGTCGAAGACCGGGTTCTCTAGGAATTGGAAGGTTGCTGTCCAAACATCCTTCGCTGAATTGAATGAAGGTACGCTCCAAACGGCCATGCCGCCAACCACGTTCCCGGTTTCCACAATATGCGCCAAGAAGTAAACGGTGACGGCGATGCCGGATATCCGCTGCAAAGCATAGGCCCATCTCTCTAGGTTGTACCCTGCGGGGTACAACCAGCCGAGCAACGCTTTCTTCAATTCAGAGGTGAGAGGTTCGGCCACCCGAACCACTACTGCGCCTTAGTTTCCCAGAGGCCTACGATGTTCCCTTCACTGTCTTGAAAGTAAGCTGCGAAGCCCATGTCGCCTACGGGCATTTTCTTCCGGATCATTTTTCCGCCGTTCTTCTGGATGCGCATTTCAGCTTCGTCGATACTGGCCACATTGATCGTGACGACCGTGTGTTTGACCGGATCTTCGCGTTCAAGCATACCGCCGTTTATAGCGCCAGGTTGAGTAGGGCGGCCATCTTCGCCTGAAGGAGTGGTCCCGAGGAGGGCGTAACCCATTTCAGGGATGGCGTTGATGGACCAACCGAACGTATCCTTGTAAAACTTCTGTGCCCTTCCCATGTTGTCCACTGGAATTTCGAAGTGCACAACGCTATCTGGCATGCGACTCATCTCGGGGCTGGAACCGGCGAGGTTCATAAAAGCGTTTGGGGAAACGACTCAAACCACATCGAGTCGGGCCTTTCATCCAAGCAACATCATTCATCTCTCTGTGTCAACGCCTGCCCCTCGTTCGGATATTTTGTGCACGGCGTTTTAGTGCGTTGAGCGAAATCTGCAATGCAAAATAGTGCACCTGCTGCCAAACCTCGTGCACGTAGGCGTTCTTTCAACATTACCCTTCGGCTGAGGCCGGCGGTGGCATATGCTCTTCTGGTTCTAGCAAAGTCGGAGGATAGAACACGCACGCAGATCGTAAACCGCGCCATAAAACACTACTTGGAAAGCTACTACCCTGGTACCCAAAAACTGGAGAATCAGGTCCGGACGATTAATGTTAGTCTGAAAATGTGGGCCGCTGGAGTTCGATCCGAGGCGTTATGGGGAGACCAGGGTGTTCGCTTTGATTCATCTAACAAACTTGATCAGGCCTTCGAGGAGGCTCTCAAACTTGCCCTCTACGCCGGCAAGGGAATGAAGATTGAGATGAATCTCCACACGTGCATGCTGGCCTCCCACCTAGCAGAAGCGAGAGCCTTGATGCTACAGGACGCGGAAAGAACAGCATTGCTGGAAATCGCGCTTAACGCGGAAAAGGAACTCGACTCTCTCGAAGGTATGGTAGCGAGCGGAAAAGGGGCCGCAGAGGATGAAGCCAAGACGCAACCTGACGAAGAGCGTGAGTCTCAGAGCTCAGAGTTCTGAAGGCTTCAACACGTTTACTCTATGTTAGACTGGAACGCTTCCCAATCCCTTGTGCCTAACGTGCTTCCCGCCTTGGCCTTTGAAACGTTCTTGGTCCCAAATGTTCCCTCGCTCATGGTATCCGAAATTTTCCCAATACCCGTCCTCGTACTCGCGTAGGAATTCAACTCCCGTCAGCCACTTTGCGCTCTTCCACCCGTAAAGGTGTGGAATGAATGGGCGCGCGGGAAACCCTTGCTGAACCGGAATCGGCTTGCCATTCATCTTGAAAGCAATTAGAGAGTCTTCAACCATCGCGTCCTCAAGCGGCACAGGCGCAGTGTAACCATCCGCACAGTGGAACATCACCCACTGCGCGTCAGCTTTAACGCCCGTTAGCTTCACGAGTGCGCGAAAAGGGACGCCTTCCCAGACAACGTCCCTTATGCTCCACGAAGTTACGCAATGAAAGTCCCTCTTGAGTTGAACTTGAGGTAGCTTCTGCAAATCATCGAAGCTGAGGCTCAATTCTTTCTCGACCAGGCCCTTTGTTGACAAACGCCATGTGTCGAGTTTGATTTCAGGCACGCCAAGGGCCGCGTAGATTGCCCAACGTTTGGCAAAGGATTGGCCCGGTGGAGTCGAGGCTTGCATGGTTCCCTCTCCTAAACGATTCCTGTGAATCCAAAATGAGAGTAGTCTATGTCCGCTAAAAAAAGCGCTCTTTAATGATGCCTTGAAACAGTCTAAGTGGAGTAGAGAAGTGGAAAGGGCGTATTTCGCAGGCGAATAGGCTACATTTCAATCAGAGGGGCGATTTGATCGTTGAAGATACTAGATCTCACCGCCGATCTTTCTCTTGATCTCTTCGTTCGCGATACGCACGCCGGTACGCACATCGAGGCTCCCGCTTACCTTTTCAGTGGCGGAAAGCGGATTGACCAATTCGGGTTAGAATCGTTCGTAGCAGATTCGGTTCTTCTCGATTTCACGGACAAGGAGCCTGGGCAGCCGATTGATGATGAGGATTTGGAGGGTGCTGAGGAACGTGCGGGGATAGGATTGCGCGAAGGCGAGGTCGTTCTTCTCCACACACGTAGGGAGAATTCCAAACACGACGATAGCGTTCCAACGCCTCATGCCTACCTTAGCGAGAACGGGGCGGAATACCTCGAATTTAAACGCCCGTTCATGGTTGGAACCGACGCGCCCAGCTTAGATTCGAAGGGCTGCAGGGAATTATCAGCGCATTCAATCTTGATGAGAGCCGGAATTCTAGTGTTGGAGAGCCTTTGCAATTTGGAAAAGATTCAGCAATCGAGGTTTCGGCTCTTGGCGCTTCCGCTAAAGCTAAACGGCTCGACTTCACCTGTACGCGCCGTCGCAATCCTAGAATAGATCCAGCTGCGTCCGCTTTTCTTTCAGGCTTCTTCTTCTAGCGTGGGTAGTATCGGCCGGTTCCCATGGTTTCCGCGATGTGTTCTAAGCGGGCGATGCGTTTCTCGGTTGAAGGATGGGTTGAGAAGAGCTGTCCGATAAATGAACCGCGAAATGGGTTGATAATGTACATCGTGGAGAGCGCGGGGTTTGCGTTTGTGCGAGCGGGCCTTTGCTTTGCATAGGCGTCTATTTTTTCGAGTGCGCTTGCCAAGGCCATTGGGTTCCTCGATAATTTTGCGCCTCCCTCATCAGCTGAGTATTCACGGGTTCTTGAGACTGCAAGTTGGACAAGCATTGCAGCAAGCGGGGCTAATATCATCATTAAGAGGAGACCGATGATGTTCCCCTGCTGTCGGTCGCGGCCTCCGGATCCTCCACTATAGCCGAAAGCGCCTCCGAAAAGCCATCCCCATTGGGCTAAGTAGGTGATGGCACCCGCGACCGTAGCTACGATCGTGGTCGTCAGCGTATCCCAATTCCTAACATGTGTTAGTTCGTGCGCGAGAACTGCTTCCAGTTCTTCGTCGTTCACGATGTTCAGGAGGCTTGTGTGAACGGCAACGGTGGCGTTGTTGGGGCTGCGGCCGGTTGCGAAAGCGTTTGGAATTGGGCTGTTGACCAGGGCAACTTTCGGCATCGGGTTTCCAGTTTCCGCTGTTAGCTTCCTCAGGGCAGAGTAGACTCGAGGAGCCTCCTGTTCGGTGATCAGGTGGGCGCCGCCCATGCGTAAGACGAATTTGTCGCTGAACCAATAGACGATGAGGTTCATGAAGGCGGCGAAGCCGAGTGCAAGAAGTGGAGAGAGGCCTAACAAGTATGCGATTACAAAGAGGATGCCCGTAAGAAACCCGATAAGGAGAGTCGTCTTGATGAACGTCCAAACCATGCCTTACACTTCCTATTTTGTTACCCCAAGTAACAACTGCTATAAATTCTTACCGCTAATTTTGCCAATAAGCAGTCGGGAAATTGACGTTACGCTTGTAAGCTGGCGGTTCGTGAATCCATGTTTCTGGAATGTTGATTTTCGGGTCATACTGGCAGGAGCGCGGTCGTGATTATCAAGGCGGAGCCGACGATCAGAAAAACGATGAGCGAGAAGAGCCTAATCCTTGCTAACGAGAACACCTTAGTTAACTGATTACCAATAGCAGTTTCAACCGCCGTTGCTGCCACCAGGCCCATTAAGGCTCCGACAAAAACGAGAAGAGCATTTCCGAAGCGGGCAACGAAGACGATTGTTAGAATTTCAGTCGCGTCACCAGCAAGGTCGAGAATAGCAAGCATAGAGACCATGCCAGCAAATGCCGAAAGTAAGTTTCTTCTGGAAGAATAAGCCAAGAGTTTGTTCCTATCCTTCGCAAGTTCCTTTTCCTCTTTCTCCTTGCTGACCTTGAAGAACTCCCATAATCCATAGCCAATCATGATTACTCCGCCTGCGATCTTGATCCAGAAGACTGGGAGGGCGCTTACCAGAAAGTGGCCTATTGTGACGATTATTGCGGTCGTGATCGTAAATGCGGTTACCCCAGCCGCGAACACCAACGATTGTTTGGTTCTCGTCGCTAGGGCAAGTAAGAGAAGAGCATCCTTGTCGGTCAGCTCTACAACGAAAATTGCTGAAGCCATCAAAACTAGGGCTGAAGTTACTTCCAATCTCCACACTCAGGTTTTCATGACTTCGTATCAGCGAACTCATTGGAACCAGCGCTGAGAGGCGCCGGTGTCACGCAGGTTTATGATTTCCGCGGTTTGGATTAATCCTGTCTGCGTGCCACGATTCGTTCGGTTTCTTGGTAGATTGGCAGGCCGTCCTTGGGGTCTGCTCGTACCTTTACGAATGCTTCCATAATCTTTCTTGTTATAGATCCTACTTTGCCGTCCGCGATTTCTATGCCCCTCACCTTCACGAGGGGAACTACTTCGGATAGCGTCCCGGTCAGGAAGGCTTCGTCGGCGTTGGTTACGTCGTATGGCGTAAGGCCTTTCTCGACCATCTTGTAATCTAGATCCCTTGCCAGCCTGATTATTCGCTTCCTCGTAACGCCCGGCAGAATGCCAGCAGTGGAGGGTGGCGTGAATATTTCGCCCTTTTTCACAATGAAGAGGTTCGTGGTCGTAGCCTCTGAGACGAATCCGTTCCGGTCCAGCATGAGTGCGTCGTCGGCACCAGCATCCACGGCCTCAAGTTTAGCGAGGACGCTGTTCAGATAATTCAAGGACTTTATCTCGTGCGTAGTTGCGTCGACGGCGTCGCGTCGAACCGAGGAGATAATGACAGAGATTCCCCGTTGTTTTGCGAGCGCGCCAAAGGCGGGGTCCGCATACTGGGTTATGATTATGACCGAAGCCCTGCGGCATTTTCTCGGGTCGACTCCTAAATCGCCAACCCCTCTTGTGACGACCAAGCGGATGTATGCGTCCTTCAACCCATTCCGCTTGATAGTCTCAACAACCGCCCGCGTCATGTCTTCGGGGGAGAGCGGAATTTGGAGTCTGATGGATTTCGCGGAACTGTAAAGGCGTTCTAGGTGTTCTTTGAATTGAAAGATGACACCATTGTACGCCCGTATTCCTTCGAAGACTCCATCACCATAGAGCAATCCGTGGTCGAAGACTGAGATCGAGGCACGGGATTTGGGGTTCCATTCCCCGTCTACGTACACAACGGGTTCCTTAACTACCAAGCAAGGTCCCAGCCGGCGTACCCACTGCACCGTATAAAATGGTTCCTTCGACCGGTTTGAACGGCTTAGCTCTGAACTCATTTGCCGTCTGGCTAGGGGCTGGTTTAACTCGCATTCAACCTTCGGGCGGAATGCCGCGAAGAGAAGCTTCAATAAGGCAAATTATACGGGCCAAGGAACGTTCTCGGAACAAGTGGGCCGGTAGTTCAGCCTGGTTAGAAGACTAACGGTCTGACCTGAACGTTGCCCTTACACGGCAAAGGTCGCCGGTTCAAATCCGGTCCGGCCCACCATTTGACGAACCCGTGACCATCTCTAATCCTGCAGAACCGGCGAGTTCCACTCCGCCACTTACGTGGCTCCGTTTCACCAAGTCTCCACTAAGTTCCGACTTGCCTTTGCCGTGTAAGGGCGAGATATTATCGCATGCGTTGTGGATGCAGAAAGAAGGTTACCGAGCTAGTACAATTGAATCAGCTATTAGCAGTTTGAAGTCTGTTAGTAGAAGGGCTAACCTCCTAGACCCTGAGCAAGTTAAGTCCTACTTAGGCAGAGCCAATTTAGCGGAAGGCAGGAAGGAAGCATTAACTGTAAGGCTTGCGAGATTCTACAAATATCAGGGTGTAACGTGGTCGCCGCCACGCTACAAGCGAATAGAAAAGTTGCCTTTCATTCCTCTTGAATCAGAGGTTGACCAACTAATTTCAGGCATGGGGAAGAAGCAGGCTTGCTTCCTACGACTGCTAAAGGAAACAGGAATGAGACCTGGAGAAGCGTGGCAACTACAGTGGAAAGACGTTGATACTGAAAGAGGATTCGTTAACGTAACACCTGAGAAGAACAGCAGCCCTAGACAGCTCAAATTATCTAACCAGAATATTGCCATGATTAACAGCCTGCCAAGGTTCGGGACATACATATTCCATAAGCCTAATGCAGACCAGCTAACGAGCCTGAGATATTTCCGTAGGGTATTCATTCGAAGAAGGAAGCGACTGGCAGCTAAGTTACAGAATCCAAGATTAGAGCAAATCGCATTCAAGACGCTAAGACATTTCAAAGCCACGACAGAATATCACAAGACCAAAGATATTCTACACGTAATGCAACTGCTGGGCCACAAGAACATTCGAAATACCTTAGTCTACACCCACCTAGTCAATTGGGAATCAGACGAGTTCGTATCGAAAGTTGGAGCAAGCCAGAAGGAAATAACGGAATTGATTAAGTCAGGGTTCGACTTCATTCTTCAGAAGGACGGGTTAGCCTACTTTAGGAAGCGAAAGTAGCTAAGGCTGTTTCGTTCCGCAATGACGGCAGAACTTCCAGTCGGTTGGCAGTTCCTTGCCACAGTTTATGCAGAACGCCTCGTCTGAGGTTGCTTTCTTTGTCGTTGAATCAACTGTCTTTGCTACTGTGGTCTTGAGCTTCTTTCCTCGCCGTAAGTACATGATTAGGGCCCCTAACACGGCTAACGCGGCTATGATAGCGAAGGCTAACCATAGTTGCGGCGTATCGTAAGCTGGTTGTGAGGTGGTTGATATTGGAATCTGTGGGTTTGTTATTGATGTAACAGGCGTTGAAGCTTGCGATGTCGATTGCACTGTAATTGAGAAATCTTGAAAGGTGCTTGCGCCTGAAATAAGTTGGGCGTTGGAGTAGTACAATTCTACGGCAGCCCTCAATCTGTAAGTTTTAACTGAAGAGAATTGCAAATGGAACGTGACTACGTCGGAACCAGAAGCTGACTTAGGGATGTAGCCACAGAGCGCCTCATTTGGATATATGTGACACGTATTCTGCGAGGATTGTGCAGTACCGGCCGCCCACCAAGCATCCCTGTCGAAGATACCTACTGACACGGCATAACCGTTAGACCCGAGGTTGTACGTTGCTGCCACCACAACTGTCACATCTGTTCCAACCATCGCAGTTGATGGGGCTTGTAGGTTTGTTATAGAGGTTGTTTGCGCCCTTACTACCGGAACGGCGATTGTAGAGAAAGCAATTGCTAGAACGAATAGCCAAGATACCTTCCTGAGTAGAGACATGGACCCTCGCCAACGGAACAGTAGTTTATCCACTTGTTAGCAGAAAACACTTGCGATGCCATAAGGACTACAAGGACTTTATTCTACGAAAGATAAGAGTACTGCAACGTTGTTTGTTGTATTTCCTTCTGTCGCCAATGTGGGGCAGAAGTTCCGGATACTGCAAGCTAACCAAGACCGACCTCAGTAATGATTTGTCAACAAACTTTACCTCTGTGAGTGTTCTTTGGTGGTATTATGCCAATTAATTGGCTTCAGCATAAAGTCGCCGTAGGGACCGTTCTTGCTCTAATAGTCGCATTCGCTGCAGGTATTGGTGTTTGGTCTTATGTTGGTCAAATGCGGCTCACGGTCTCAATGACTTCAACTGTATCGACGACCCTTCCCATCGTAAGCATGAGCGTAACCACCAGCTTGACTACCACTACAGTCCCAGTGGGTCAGTGGGGCGGGCTAGATTTTACGCTGCCAATAGTGGGGCCTAACGGTTTGACCGGCCAGTCTATCTCCCTATCATCATTCCGTGGGAAAGTGATTCTTCTAGAGTTCATGGAACCGTGGGCTCCACACTGCCAACATATGGCTCCGACTCTGCAGGATTTATACACCAAGTATGAAAACAACCCTAATGTTGTTTTCATATCGGTTGCCGGGCCATGGAATGGTCCAGATGGGAACCCGGCGTCGGCCAATGACGCTGCAAAATTCATTAGCACCTATGGGTCAGCGTGGACGTATGTCTACGATTCCTCGGGCACTGTGATGAATACTCTGTATGGAGTTAATTCGACTCCGACCTTCTTCATCATCGGCAAGAGCGGTGTAGTTTTCACAACTTTTCAGGGCGAACAGGCCGAAGACACCATAGCCGCCGCCATCAACAACGCTAGCAACGCCAGCTGAGCCACTCAATACGATAAGTATCTCGGGCAGTGTAATGAATAGCGAGTACGGAGTTACGGCGACACCAACCGTCTTTATCATCGACAAGGACGGCGCCATCCTCACTTCATACCAGGGCGAAGAACCCTACGAGACCTTAGCGGCCTATCTCAGCGGCCTAGAGAAGTGGCACCGAAGCCAACGCCAAGAGACCGGCGAACCCTGAAGGGGATGTAACCTCGCCGTGTACTATGCGGAAGTTAGTCTGACGTGGCAAGGAATGCAATAGGTCATTCTCATAGTTGGTGAATGATGCTTATTCCAAGCTCTATTGATCGAGGCATATCGTGGCAGGTGAGGGACGAGTTTCCCTAACCTAGTGTCGTAGTCACTATCACTATTATTCCCGCTAAACCTAAGTCCCTGACTAAAGTTACTAGGACAAGAATGTCTTGTCAGCACGGAAACGCCATAAGATTTACCCTCTTCTCTCAGCCATAATTGCTGTCCTTTTCTTATTAGGCGCCCTCTACGAGACCTTCTCTCCCGCCGTTCAAACGATTCAGATCACGGAGACCACTCATACCTTTCATCAAAAAGTAGGTCAGTATAACTATCCTACAATCGAAACCCAAGTTTTCCAAGGAAACACAACGCTCGTCAGTAATCTTACCCTCTGCTGCCAGACTTCACCACAGGCTAATCCCCCAATTGTTTTCATTTTCACTGAGAGTGAATTCCAAGTTCTGCAGAATAATCAGAACAACCCCAATACCTCATACCCGGGGAGTAACCCACATGAGGCATCAACTAGCCTAAGTAATTATACTTGGAATGGACCGACCAATAGCGAGACGATTTTCATAAGCTTCCATGTCAAAGAGACTTCCGACTACTATTTCGTAGTTACGAACACACATGGGGAAAACTCGTTTACTCTATATCTAACGAACGAGGGAACAGAACCTGTTCTGGTTCACCCATACCAGTACCTTTTCCAAATCCTGACTCTAATCGCAAGCCTCGCAACAGTATGCTTAAACGTATACAGTTACCGACATGATGAGACGTCATCCTAGAATATCCAACCTTCTTGAACTGCCTTAATCCGCACTCCTCAAGACTTTACCTAACCCATGACCGCCTCTATAATTTTCGAAGAGTTTAACCTAGTCAGTTTTGGTTACGACAACTCGCCATTGACCGCAGAGGCCACTGACAGTTATCTTCTAACCTTACCGAATTTAATGTAAACCAATAATCCAGCAACCGCTGCCGCCAAAACAGCGGCAACAACCCAACCACTATAACTTTCGTAGAATGGTACTTCCATTACTGTTGTCATCGTAATACTCGATTCTGGATAGGCAGAAACTGATGATGATGTGTAACCTTGCGTGGTGGGTTGACTTGACATTGTTGTCGAAGCGGTCGAAGTGGCCTCTATAACTGAGATGGTGAATTTAGCTGAAGCATACGCAGTTGGGGTGTTGCCAGCAAACATCCATACTCCCACATTGAAGTCGTGTCTTCCCGTAGAGTTCATGCTGAAAGTGAAGCCGATGGTTTGCGTTCCTTCGCTCCAACTTCCATTAGTCTCACCTTGAAAAACACAGAAAGTTCTTCCGGCAAAAGGCCAGTATGTTAAGCAGTTAGTCAGCGAACCAACAGGGGATGTATTGGTTTTTGCGTCCGCAATCCACACCTGAACGGTTCCGCCGATGAAATAGTCAAGTGTCAGCCACACCGTTACCGGACTATTCAGAAGGGCTGTTGATGGGTAGGACATGTTTGTTATCTTAATTTGCGGGTTCTGTGCATGCACAGGAAGCGTCAAGCTGAGTATTCCAACGGAAAGGAGTAGAGCAAGTAAGAAGGAGGATGTTTGCAAGCTAATTAACGACTCGAAACAGGTCGTCGAGAGTCATCTATTAAGACTTAGCATGACGTAAACCATAACCGGCAACTAGTAAAGAAAACGATGAAACGTTTCTTTAATGGCCGGTTTTGGTATCACTGGATTTAACCAGCCAACTATAATGCAATCGAGACTGCGAGCGTTTGGAATTAATTCTTTTCTATATGTGCTAATCATGCATTACTTGCAACCAGCGGCAATTAGCTTCATTCTTCTCTCCCTTGCCTACGATTCTACTTTCACAATTCACTGACCGTTAGACTACACTATCATGTCTGGTTATCTGTTTGCATGGTTCACGGCAAGAACCGTGAAAGAAATTGAAGTGTCCGATTTGTGACCTGGAACTTCTCGGCCAAGATAACTACCTGTTGAAACGTTGCGACCGATGCAGCTTATGGTTTGAGTTGCAAGAGGACGGCAAGCTCATTCCCCTACGAGTTGAAAATCTAGCAAAATATCTCTAGAGCTGCTCCAAAATGCACTTCGAGAACCAGTCCACTAAATGCCCCAAATGCAAGAATGACCTAACCTGGAAAAGCCACGAGAAAATCTGGACGAAGGAAAGAGAAGTTCATCAGTTCACTTTTCGATGCAGTTCATGCAACCTAGGATATTTGTTCAAAGACGATAAAACCTTCGAGAAAATACTTATTTCGAAAGCCCCTGAACCTTTGCCAACGAAAACGCTAAGGGAGTATGCTAATGCTTAGTCTAGTGCTCATCTTTTGAGGGAATTGGTCAATTGGTCAAACCGAAGCGTAAGAATGGTAGAGGACGTAAGACGCTCTGGTACCGGATTACAAGTAATAGAACCCTGGGCGCTTTGACTCTGATGTGCACGGTCGCTCTAGGAATCGGAAACGTGTATCTTGGCTATCAAACAAGTCAACTTGACAATCAACTGCACAACTATCCGACCAGAGTGTTCGGATTCGCAAACGAGTGGTTAGTTCTGAACACTGGCAAGCCTCTTCCAAACGGACACGGTAATGTGACAGTAGTCATCGTCAGCCCTGACGAGGGCTATTTCTCTCTAACGCGAGCTGGTTTCTACCCTAGCGACGCTGCCTTCCTCGACCGTCGGTTATTACAAAACGACGATGTTGAACTAATGGGAACTTACGTCTTTCCCGTCAAGTCTGGGGTCACGAGCACATCTGTCAATCTAAGCGTCTTTGGACGTGCCGCCGTGAACTCTACGTTCGCCCCCATTGGACACTTAGGCACACTTGTGCTAGAAATCACATTCCATGATGTTCAGAGGGATAGAGATTATTCGAATTCAACATCTGTGGAGGTGCTGCTTGTGGGCTGATTAGGTTCTCCTTTCCACATATCGCTTGGCAATTCATTCGGAAGCCTACAAACATCCTCCTTCTGCAAAATGTTTTATTGCAAGTTCAAGGCACTTTTTCTCAAATTCAGCTTTCTCTTTTCCCTCAATTAACTTGTGCAGGAGTTGAGACTCATCGTTTGTAATCATACCCAACTTTGTTTCCATGAGAGTTAACAATTTAGGAAGTGAGAATCGGGGAGTGGCCGGGTCATCGTGGGGCAAACCCATGTACCAAAAGAGCATACCAGCGATTCTGTGCCTCACATCAGGGCTATCTTGCATATCGAGTCTGATAATCATCCCGAGTTGAAGTGACAAGTCAGGTGAGCGATTCAAATCAACTGAGACCATGAAATAGTCAATCAGTAGCCAAAACACCAATTGTCTGACGTATTTCCCAAAAAGATTCCATGGTTCACTTAGCAACAGACTCGCCTTCGATTCGGACACTTCACTAGTCCCGTTCAATGGCAAGTTTAGGGATTGGCGCAACTGTTTGGAGCCGTAGAGTGTTACTCCTACCGGGCCCGGCGGCGGCATATACTCAAACAATGGGTCAAGCTCATCGCCAACTTCACGATGAGTAAAAGCCTCTAGCTGTTTGTCGATGGGCGCGCGAATGTCTCTAGGCAGGGAATCGGCAAATCTTGGCTCGATTGTGGAACGCAATAGGACGTCCTTGTAAGCGACCAAATCGTTATCATGAATCTGGGTCATTACCAGGCGTCCCTTCGGAGTAACTCGATATTGCCCGGTAGGAGTCTTCTTGACAAGGCCAGAATGCCTAAGCTTCCTAAGAAATTCACAGAGAGAAGGGTCAGAGAGGCTTTTTTCCTTGGGCTTTCTGGCTTTTTCTTTAAGTTGAGTATAACGTAACTCTGAGTTCTCTTCCAAAGCTTCTAAGATACGTCGCATCCCTCGACTGATTTTCAACTTCATGCTCTCAACGCAACTTGCTTAGGTTTACTTAGGTAATGGCTAAGTTAAATGGCTTCTATAATGGTATTTCTGGTAGGAGAGTAAACATATGAAGAATGATAGGACACTGTTCTTGACTGTCAAAGCCAAAGGCCGACTAGAAGCTGTCGATAGGTTTCTGGATATTCTAGAGCAGCTTCCCAACGTAGAATTGCACGGCGACTACAAGCGGATAAGAGCCGATGACACTAAGGGCGTGAATTACCACACTTTGGTTAACGTCCTCATCAGGGATGGGCGCTCTCCACCCTCTTCTTTGACGATAACACGGCTGTTGCCAGAAACGAACCCGCATTATGGGAGTAGGTGACAAAATAGATTATGACGACTGAAGAAGAAGCTAGAAAATATTCTACGGACAGGGACACGGAGAAAATTCTGGAATTAGCTAAGGCTCATGGCATTTCAGCCGCTGAATTCTTCCGTAGTTATGAGGCGCTTGTTGAGCGGGGGAACATACCTGCGGATGCAGGTGCTATGCCTCAACACATCGAAGAGTCAGAGTGGAAGCAAATTATCGATGAAGTCAGAAGAACCAGTAATGAGAACTTAATGAGTGCTATCGATGATAGTGTGCACCAAAAACAGCTTACACAGGACCTTGAACCAAGAAGCGGTCAAACGAGGGCCGTAGGTAGAGCTGCAAGTGACGGCGACCGCTATCCGGGATTAGCTAAACAATATCCTACCGGTGTCGGTTCAGGTTATCAAGCCGAAGAACCCGGAGCAGGAGGACAGAAAGTTCCACCGGGGCAAGAGGGAGGAACTTCACCTATGCCCGATGTGGACCGAAGCACCGGTGGCAGAACCGGATGCATGTATTTCAGTTTTGAATCAGAAGAAGACTTCAACAAATGGAAGTCCATGAACTCGAACCTCCCAATTCAAAGTCAATTTTGGGACACTCGGACGCACCGCTTGGTTGCTAAAGTTTCCATTAACGACTTGGATAACGGAGTCATCAATAATTATCAAGGCTACATGGCAGACGTGCGTACCCCAATAGGCACTGAACCTGAAGACTTTCCATCAGACAAGTATACGGGTCGGAAAGCTGCCCGAACAGCAACAGAGAAGCACTTCAAAGACTGAGCAAGCTAACCTAGGCCAACATAGTTGGCTACGCCACCCCTTCCCTATCTCTTGTTTCCTGAACTAACGGACGCTAACGAACGAATTGGAAGTGAAAGAAGAATGACATACAAAGTAGGCATGAGTAATCTGGTTACGCAATGGTTCTGTAGACGTTGCGCCAAATCTCTCTTTGCCCCAGAGATTGTCACGACTCATGATGCTATTAGCGGAGTACGAAAATGGTGTGGGGTTTGCCATGCTGAATTGGTTAAGAACAAATACTATTCAGACGAATCGAAAACGCTTAGGCATTGGCAGCCGCAGGCAGCATCCGTTCCTGAGAGGTCGGATTCTGTCCCCATACAACATGTTGACCGAGTGAAGGGATTCAGATGGGAAGACCATGAAGGAAAGACAGTTAATCGCATGCTTAACGGACTCAGTGAACAGCAACAAAGCAGGATTAGACGGGAATTAGGAATTCCGGAAGACATGCCTTTACTGAAACATAATCCTAGAACCCATTTCCACATCCCGGACTATGAAAGCGGATACTTCGCATGGGATAGTAAGGTTCGTTCAGGTCAACTTTGGAGGCAGGACGCCCACCGCACAGCAACTAAATTCCAAAGCACCCACACGAAAAGAGCCGTCAGCTCACCCATACCGTTACAGTTACAGGAAGAAAGCATGGTTGAATGGACCAAATTGGGCATAGAAAACCTACCTTTACTCGGAATAATGAACGTCTACCGTGATAAAGCCGGAGTTCCCCCCATTACGTCTTGTGACTGTGTGGGTGTAGATGCTTCTTTCTGTGCTTCTACGTCTTACGGGGTACCTTACGGTAATAGCCCTAACGAGTTGAACTATCCTGTTAGGGAGGATTATGACAGTATAGAATATTGTTTGCCGCCTAAGCCTCCAAGTGAGGAATTTTTACGGTCAATCCATGAGTATGATTTGAGATTGCAATTTGAGGAAGCTGTTTTAGAAGATTATGAGTATGCGGAAGGAAGAATTTGTTCATGCCTACGTTCAAGCTCTTTGCGGGTACGGGAACTTCCTACAGGTAGTTCCTTTACTAGTGCTGGGCTCCGGACCTGTCCGTGTTCGTCGCTGGGCACGGATAAGAAGAGAAAGCGTCCGGTTCCACGGAGAAATCCAACATCATTTGGATTCGGGACGGTCAACCTTCCCAGCACTCCAAATTACTATTGATGGATGATTTTGATATTGTCGAATAATCGGAGACAATCAACGACGGTAGGATTTTGCTCTCTATCATTCTATTCTAGTTGCAAGCTGTTTTTCTTTAGAGGGTTACGGCCTGCGGCTGGTTGGCCTGTCATGCTGCTTGTGGGTGAATCGTTACGTTGCTGAAGGTGTCGGTACGGCTGATTCGTTACGATTCAAGCACAACGCATCGGGCACTTGTTCATAAGGCAATTTTCGTTGCGATTCCCATTAGATGGTCACAAAGTGCATGTTAGATGGTTTTCCCTGTTTCCTCTTTTCTTCCGTCCTCCATGCCTGCTAGTGGGGTTCATCATAACAGGTTAGTTTACTGGTTTGTAATGGGGGTGAATTTGTTATGAGTGAAAATAATAGCGCAGCTACTAGTGGTGAATGGCCTGAACTGTTAACGGCCTACATGCGGATTCAGGAACATTGCAGACGTGACCCTGAGAACTTCAAGCTAATTCGGGTTAACGTAACGTTACCGGACGGTGCCAGCAAGGAAGTGGAATTCATTGTGCCCGTTGACTATTATCCGGGTACTTCAAGTATTGACGTGGGTTTCTTTGGTCGAGCCGCAGCCGGGGCCGCATGCATGAACGAAGGCCGTTGGGACGTGTTCGCTCATGAGGTCCGAACCTACGTTCAAGTTAACAGACTTGACGATGACAATGAGGAACCATCTAAGAATTCCTCTAAATCGGTTAGTGCCTACGTTAAGCCTGCTAAACTCCTGAAGCGATTTGAGTCCAAGGCCAGTTTGAAGGGTGGTTCATATCGCATGCAACTGCCCCGGAAGCTTGTCCGATATCTACAGCTTAATCATGGCATGCCCATTAGTGAAGAGTACAAGGTTACATTCACAGTTTACAGCAACAAAACAATCAAGGCCTCCGTTAGTTAGCTCGACTTTCCTAAGAAAGAGAGGGAAATGGGCGGCGATTCGCTATTTGGTTAGCTTTCGCTACCCATCATATGTCATAGCGTCGTCTGCACTGTAAGTTTCTGTATTGCCCTCTTAGCTGCAGTACGTGATGTGGTTGTGAGCCACCAGTGGTAACTCCCACTTGCGATGTCGTAGATGGGCAACCCGTTGTGGCCCGCTCCGGCAAGAGCCTTAACAATTGAATTGAAAAAGTTGCGCTCCTCCATGTTCCTCTTCACATCGAGTTCACTTAGGTTCGTTCGTCCGAGTAGTGATTTTGCCTTGTCATCAGACTGTGCTAGTTCCTGGACAATTGCAGCGTCGTATAGATACTGGTCTTTCTTGTACGGAGTGCTTGGCTTTCCTGTAACCTTTCTGACTACCCAAATCGCTCTTCGGAGCGTCTGGGTAGTTCCGACTAGTCCTGCCTTTGCAAGACGCTTGAGCGTTTCTATGGCCGTCTTTGTATGTAGGTGGCTTTCATCGGCAACTAACTTAGTTGGCTTCTTACGCTTACGGTCAAAAGCTTGCAGAGAGAACAATGCCCGAACGACAGCTGAATAAGCTGCAATTGGTAACGTTTTGCTCACGCTCATATCTCACCTCCATGATGGCCTCGGCCGGATGAAAGTCAAAGCGTTAAATAGACAGACATCATCAAAGGAAAAGATGTCAGTCCGAAGGGGAGCTCTCTTAGGGGCCGCTTAAACCACCTTCGAGAGTTCTCCTTCCACGACGCTTCTACTATCATTCGCCTAGAGTCTTAACCAATCACCTTGAAGTCCTCGCATTTCATCCTTTGCTCCTCTTAGAAAGTGGAAGCTCTTGTTAGTAGCCTTGATGCACTTTAATAGTTTTCGACAGAATTGTATAAAATATTATTCTTTATTGTGCCGAGATTCACCGCAGTTTCAAAGTTCTTTTACGAATTTCGACCAGAATTCGAGCGATGACTCGGCAGCCCATCAACGAAGTTTGATATCTTGATATACGAATTCCTTAGACGGGCTCGGTAGTTCGGTAGTCGCCACCGACAATTCTGCGAAGAAAAGCCGAAATGAAAGGTGAGTCGATATCTTCAGTTGATTGGTTTTGGTTTGAAAGCACATGCCGTGTTTTTATCGCAAAGGCGCACTAGATTGTACATTCTTTGTTGAGCGTGAAAGCGATTGGCTCAGGAAGCAGTGACGATACTACAATTCTTGGCGTATCTTGCAATTGGCTTAATCTCAGTAACAATTCCTACTTACGCTATATCCATTACATATCTCGGACGAGAAACAGAAGGGACGCTAAAAGAGCTTGAACGAAGAAGAGGACGTTTTTCCGACAAGCTCGACGAGCTGAGAAACCGAATTCAACATGAAACAAGTACCACGGCCATTCAAGCGCTCAAAGAAGAGATATCACTATTCGAGAAAGAGGAGGAAAGGCTCAAGAACAGACTCTTTTTCCTTTCGGCTAAAGGAGCAGTATTCTTTCCAGTCGTATTTTACATCATGTCGCTGGGTGCGTCCTTGTACGGAATTGTGTATGCGACTAATGAGCAGGTCTTTCCCACCTTACTCGGCGCAGCATTTTCTCTATTTGTGGGGTTAGCGCTGTTATGGGGCACTTTGCATGGGGTGGAGGAAGCTGCTCTTAGACCTGAGGATAAGTTGCTGCCAGCGTTCACGGTAACCTTCATTGACGGAACCACGACCTGCAGTTTTCCCGCCGATACCCTTCAAATTTTTCAGATACTGGTAAGGAATAACGGCGAGGTTATGGCCAAGTGCGTAGAGGCTCTCATAGCCTTTCCTCCAGACTTTGAAGTTCCATCCGTTAGCCAACCTGAGGCCAGACTTAGCACTCAACCAGCTGATAGAGTCATTCACGGTATATCGACAAGGGGGTATGATACCCTTTGGGTAAAACTCAACGAAATCCATTCAACTATCATGAAATCAATCCCACTTTCGGATGTGAAAATTCCAGCGAGACAAGGAGCGTACAAAATACCAGTTCTCATTTTCTCAGAGCAGACAAAACCGTCAGAGCACGTATTGACAATCGAAGCAAATTGAGATGGAAGTCAATGGGTGGGATTTTCAGAAAATGAATGGGCCTATGATGAGTCTCGTTACTAGATTCCCCTAAGACGCCTGACGTGCTACAGGTGTAGCAAATCTTAATACGCAACTCTTAACTATATTCTGCTACAGGTGTAGCGATTGGGGTTAGCTAACGTGGTCTATGTAGTTGACTATGATATTCCTACATCTAATCCAACTAGGCGGGTTGACTTCTACCGTAAGGTTCACAGACTTCTAGGAGAACATTATGGCAAAGAAGTGAAATTCTCCACTCAATCATGTTACTTTACAGAGGACGAGGCATTAGCCAAAAAATTCTTAGAGTTAGCAGGTCACTATAGTAAGAGATGTAACCTCTACAAGGCGGTGAAGATGCAATGAAGAATATTGGAATTCTCTTAATCATCGTATCTCTCGCGAGTCTTGGAGGCTTGGAGTATCCTACGGTTCCTATCAATCGAACGTCCACTTCGACCCAGTATCGGTTAACAAGCCTACTGGTTCAGAGCACTGAGACAGTTGATGTAATGCAGGGTTCCGTCACGTTGAAGCTTTGCTTCCTCGCCGTGACGAACTACTTCACGGCTAATGCAGGCGACATTTTCATTATTACTTCGCCTCCACCTGGTGTGACCGTCGGAGTTCTCGACCTGGGTGTCGGAGAAGTAATTCATGAGGCATTCCTTATGGCAAAGACGTACGACGATTATCAACTCGAATGTGGTGTAGCTTATGGACTAAGAGGGGCCGTAGTGAACAATACGTGGACGGCTACATACAGTAGCGTTTACTACCTTGTTTTCTTTCAGCCCCCTGATTCGCCGTCGATGCCTAACATCGAGTTTATTCTATCAAAAATAACGGTATCTGCGAATTCGTTGGCGACCACTCTGCCTTACAGCACTACTGTGACTAATCCCACAAAAATTCCGTATGCGACCTCAGGAATAAGCGGCATAATGAGCTTGCTCTTGGTTGCCGCATTGTTCCTAGCAGGAGTTGGCTTGTTATTTAGAGCAAGAAAGATATCTACAAAGTTGTGAAGATGCAATGACAGATGGCAAAAACGTCCCGCAGGGGCGTCCGAAGGACGTTTCAGTTAAGGGGGTTCAACTTACCCCTAGACCTCATTACATAGTCCACACTATCTCCAAGATGGTTAGGCTGTGAAGGTGCAATGACCGAAAATAATTCTGGAAAATCGCCGGTTCAAATCCGGTCCGGCCCACCACTAAACTACTCGGGCGGAATTTCTGAGAAAATCTGTGCATAGTCAACTTGTTTCTTTCGTGGTCCCCACTTGTAGTAGGTGTAGATCGCTGCTCCGATCAGGACGAATAGAAGATTGAATCCTAAGGCTAGCCAGTTGTAATAACCTGGAGCTAGCATATTGTCGTCAAAGATCGAGGTAAGGACCTCCCACCCGATGACCAAATTAGCCACGAGACCCGCGAGGCCAATTGCTGCAACCCCAAGTTTCCCGCCTGGTTTGAAATATGCACTATCATAGAAGCGCCGTTGTCTGAACGGGAAGAGTAGGACTGCAAACGAAAAGAGGCTGAGAAAAATCACAGTTAGAAGGTCTACGTAGGTGACGCCATACGAAAAGAAGGCGTCCATGATAGAACCTATGAGCCCGCCTGGGTTCCAACTGCCGCCAAGGGCAGCGACGCAAACTCCTCCACAACCTAACCCTGCTAATCCGCCAAGAATCGCGACGAGGACGACTGCGACAAAGGGAACGTGGAATCTGTTAAGCTTGGCGAAAGTCTCAGGGAGGACTCTGTCGAATGACATGGCGAAAATCAGTCTTGAACCGGCCAACATCAATGCTGGAATTTCGTTAGCCGCCAACAGTAAGGGAAATAGGAACAAGATGACATTGAACGAGCCTAGTCCCAAGCCTTGAGCACTCATCATGGCCAATATTTGAACAAACATCCGGATTGGAGGAAGATGCGCCTGTGTGAGGCTCGTCGAAAATGTGAGGAAAGAGTAGGCTCCAAGGAAGCTCCACCTATCACCGTTGGGCAATATCGTTTGCCCTACCGATGCAGCGGCGTCAGCTGAGATCCACGCCACGCCTACGAGAACCACGATAGCGACGAGCGCGCCGATTATTAGAACCTTAGGGAGATTCCTCTTAGGATCCTTCACTTCTCCTAGAACAAATGTGGTTGAGGCGACTGCACCCCAGACAAGGAAAAAGCCAAAGTAAGACCAGACTGCCCAAATGAAACTGGCTGAAACCGCTGTCCAATAGTCTCCGACGTTTGCTGAGTCAAGCCCCTGAGCGAGAGCAGCTTTTACGTATGTGTCTGCGGTCACTCCGGGTACTCCTTGTGTCTGCGCCCACATTGAAATTCCTCGCTCTAGCACGGCAGGGTTCATTATTGTGATGGCGAACAAACATAGAACGTAAGCAGTAATTATGACAGAAACCCAGAAGAGTACTTGCATCAAATACCCCGATACTCTCGTGCCAAACGCCGAGATCACTGCAAAAACGACTATGAGTATTAATCCGCCGACGGTTGGGTCGACGTCGTTAAGAATCGGACTTGCCGGGAAATAGAAATGCTGAGCGAGGCTCACGGCAATTGCGCCTAAATAGAAAGAAATCGTTAGGAATACAAGCCAACCCGCGATGAAGCCCATGAATGGGTTGATAATCCTTGAAATCGCAAGATATCCTCCGCCAGATCGAGGCATTGCGCTACCTAAGATCGAATACCCAACCACCATTGATAAGGCCAGAATTCCCACTATGATGAGGGCCATCACGGAAGGTGGAATTCCAGCGAACCATAAGTTCTCAGGCAAGGGGATGTTGCCCGTAGCAGAGAAGCCTCTCGCGAACGGCCAGAAGGCCCAACCCGTAACTGCGAGAATAATTACGACTGCAGTTAACGGACCAATTTCTCTAACTAGTCCCGTAGTTTCTCTTACAAACGACTTCTTTCCATCAAGCAAAGCTTGTCACGCAAAAAAGGTGCTGACGGACGTCAAGGCTGTTTTCTAAATATCGTGGGTCCACATACTTAACATATGCTTACAGTGATATGTTTGCGCAGTCGCAAGAAACACTAATGCGCTCAGGAATTTCTCTGTGATGTCGAGACTGAACCGACGAAATAAGTGCACGTGTCTGATATTCCTCTTTGTCCTTAGCGTGTTGTTCGTTCCTACCCTGGTACACGGCACTAGGACTACACAGCCTTTCGAAGCGAGAGTCTTGGGCAATCCAATGCACCAATCCGTCCCACAACAGGCAGACCCGGTTCAGGTACTCCATACCTTTGAAGTCCAACTCAACGCCCACAACGTCAATGCTGCTCTTGCACTTTTCACTGACAATGCGGTTGTTTACGATCCGACAACCATCTCCTGTTACGGCGGAACAGGGTCCTCTTGTGAACCCGGGAATATCATCATCTCCTATACTTCCAAGACGCAGATTCGAGGCTGGCTCCAATATCTCGCGCAGGTGGATATTGAAGTAAAAGAGGCCGGAGTCCCCCAAATCGCAGGAAGCAATGTGACTTGGACTTGGCAGGTTTCCAACAACGGATACCGTACCCTGAACATCGCTCCGCTTGTGGGTGCCGGTGAAGCCATCCTTCAGGGTAACTTGATCAAGTACTTCAGCTTTCGACTTAGCGCAGATTCTATAGGAAAACTTACAGCCGCACTCGCGGCCTCCAGTCGGTCTCCATACTCCGTCGCTGGTGTGAGTATTGCGTTCAGTCTTGTTGCTCTCGGCATGGTTTTCCCCGGGGTAGCGGTGTATTATGTTTCGAGAGTCAAGCGACTCTTTGCTAGTGTGCCGAAGCTTGACAAACCTTGGATATTGTTGGGCGCGGGCGTAGGGGTCTTATTTGTTTCAGTGCTGCTCGTGGCCTTGAGAGAAGTCGCCGCAATCTCGACAAGTGTTGCAGATCCACTCTTTGATGTGATATTGGCAGTCTGCGCTTTCTTTGTAATGTCGGCAATGATACTTATGAAACGGGTTATGATCAGTGAGCCCGATGAATAGCCCACTTCTATTCGCCATAGCTGCTATCGGGCTCGTCTGCTCGGCGGTCGCGACATATTATGTCATCCGCGTGAAAAGCGCCTTCGCTGGTCTCCCGCGCCTTGAAAGGCCTTGGCTCCTGCTTGGGCTTGGGGTCGCGTCTTTGTTTGTTGCGGCTTCGACGATTCCGATGGGCGAACTATCACTTTCTGTGGGAATCCTACATTTTATTCAGATCGCGGCTGTGGTTTCGGCTGCTTTCTTCATCTTGACTGCGATGGTGACGATGAAGCAGGCCTGGACAATTAGGGAGAGCGACTAGCATGCAAGCTACCGTCCCAGGTTTCAAGATGCAGATTCCAGGCTTAGAGGACCGCATCTTCCCGCCTGGAACTATCGTGCTACTGACGGCACGTCCTGGAACAGGAAAATCAGCCTTCGCCAAACAGTTCTGCCTAGAAGGATTGAAGAGGAGTGAGCGAGTAGTTGCAGCTTTGACTGACATTACAGCAGATAGCTTCCGCAAGAAGATCGGCGTCGAAACATCAAATCTAGACGTACTTGACTTCCTACTCGAGAAGCCAAACGGAGTTAATGAGATCTCAATCAAGATGCACCAACTAATATCGAAGACGCCCGGCCGACAGGTTCGACTGATTTTCGATTCACTGTCAACACTCGGCACGATGTTCAACCCGGAGTTGCTCTCACCTTGGCTCCTAGATCAACGTGCAAAGTTGTCGAAGACCTCCGCCATGGTATTGGCGTTGGTCATTTACGCAACTGGCATCAACCCACCAGCTGTCACCCGAAGCCTCCACACATTCGCTGATGTCGTCCTAGAGATGAAGACCGATGAGACGAAAGAGGAGCCCGAGAGGCAATTCAGGGTCCTCAAAGCTAGGGACATCAGCCACAGCTCTAGGTGGGTGCCTTTCAAGATTACTGATTCGGGAATCGAGTTTAACGCTGTGCCTGCCAACTTAGACCAGTTGCTGCTCAACGTAGACCAACGAATCTCTGAACGTGACCGAGTGTTGGCCACGGTTATGTTCGTAGACATTGTTGGATCAACAGAAAGGGCAACGCAGCTTGGTGATCGCCAATGGCAGGGCATTCTAAGAGGCTACTTTGGCTTGTTGCGCAAGGAGCTCAACCAATTTCGAGGTCGAGAGATCAGTACCACGGGGGATGGCATGCTCGCGATTTTCGATCGGCCTGAGAGTGCGGTTCGATGTGCCTGCGCAGCTAGAAACGCAGTTCGTTCCTTAGGCCTCGAAGTGCGCGTCGGCCTCCACACTGGAGAAGTGCAGCTTGCAGAAGGCAACATCGGAGGGATAGGCGTCCACATCGGCGCCAGGGTCGCCTCGCAGGCGAGTCCCGGCGAAGTATTAGTGTCCAGCACCGTCAAGGACTTAGTTTCAGGATCAGGCATCGTATTCGATGATCGCGGTTTGCGAGCACTGAAGGGTGTTTCGGAGGAATGGCACTTATTCGCAGTTGTGTCCGATGAAACTCGGAAAGATGACACTGACGCCCGCTGATTAGAGTAGAGTCTAGACTGGCGTGATCAGGCTTTCAACCAGTTCGCTAAGTTTCTTTGGCATATCGTTCGGAGAATTTGATGAAGACTGAATTGTTGGTCACTTCAATTTTAGGCTCAGTTCCGAGAGCCGTGCGTATGCCTGCTTCGTAGACTCGTTTCAAATGATTCGAATATTTGGAGCCCAGCCCATGTTGCAAGGTTATGCTGTAGTTGCCACCGATTCTCTCGACCTCGCACTGGGTAGTGCCAACATATTTGGAGAGTCTTTCACAAAAGGCGCAGACAGTTTCTGCATCTATCCGTTTATGCCAGAACCTCACCATCTCAAGGAATGTCGACGGGGCCTCTTCTGTCGCGGCCAAATATGTTTGCTCATCCATCGCCTCTATCATTCGCTCGTAGTTGTTTCGTGGTATCGTGACGAAACCAAACTTTCGTGTGAAACGATCCCATTCAGCGTATTTGGTTAAGATCGATACAACTAGTGCGCTCACCGTTCGGTTCTCAGCGTTCGCATCTCTTTGTAGGAGTGCGTTCAACTCTTTGGGAATACGTACGTTTCTCAGTACGGTCTGGGTTTTTCGGTCGGCCAAACTCAATCATTATGTTTCACTCTGTTTTACTTTGTAACATTTGTGGTTACGTTGTGAGCCTATCACCTAAGTTCTCCCACTTAGAAATACGGGTTCGAAGACTCTTGAAAACTAAACTCGTCTTGGCCAGTATTCTTGTCGTTGTTATCGTAGTTGTCGCTGGTGTGTGGTTAATCTCTGGTCACTCCGGGGCATCTACTAACGAGAAGATTCAGATTCCTTCTGGAGGGATAGTTGTCAATACCATAGCGGATCCGGCCGCTGGCGCAGGCATGGTGACTTGGACTACAGCCACTCTAACTGTAGATAACATAGGATCGGTGCCTGTTACTATCTCAAGAATCTACGTGCAGGGCGCCGCTTACAGTTACAGTTCGACCGCGGCTCCCGGCACATTCTCCGCAGCCTCTAACCAAATTCAACCCGGACAAAGCCTAACCTTCACGATAACGGACTCCTCGCCAACTCCACTCACTATCGCCAACGAGAATGCGTGGAATTTCAAAGCAGTTACTTCCAACGGCACTGAAGCAAGCACCGCATATAGTTGGGGGTAACTGAGGGATGCGAGACACTTTCGTGGCTCTCAGTTCAAAGCTGTGCAACAAATGCCACGTTCACTGTGACCCCCGCAACGACGGTATCCACGGAAGTCGAAGTCTTTCAGGCACCTCCTCTCCATTTCAACGCAGTAACTGCGGGTGGTGCCGAAGCTAATGCAGACGTTAGTCAAATCTAAGCTTAAGCTCCAGCAAACAGGGCAAGATCGAAGATCCTAGAACGCAGTGAGTCAGTGGTCCAACACAGTTGAAAGTAGACGTTTTGACACACAAAGATGTTTGAATTATGAACCGCTGGGTTGGACGTAACAAAGCGCACGGGTGAGTCCGGTCCGGCTCACCACTGAACTAGTCGGGCGGAATTTCCGACGAGCTCCGTGTGTAGCTATTTTGTCTTCCCGAAGGACCTCATCTAGAATATACGTAGATCCAATTATGACAAGTACGATTCTAGGGCGCAGTTAGGTTTGGATGTTCTGGAGTAAGAGCCTGATTTGGCTGTTCGCTAGCTTTGATGCTACAACGATTACTGCGAATGCGAATATGAAGCCAAGAATCGCTAGTTGTGGTAGAATCGTGCTGTATACCATAACCGAGATTATGATCGGCGCGGCGGTTAACATCGCTGAAACGATCCCGACGAGCATTCCCGTGAGGGAACCCCAGACACTGACGTAACGGCTGCGTATCATTTCACGAAAGTCGGGAAACCTAGTCCCGAAACACATTCCAATCGCTGACTCCTCAAACACAACTGCTACTCCCAGCGCAAGAACAAGCCAGAAGTAGGTTGCAAGGGATCTTAGCAGAAAACTCAGCACCGCCAGCATGCCCACGCCAAACAATATGCCTAGGAGTATTGCAAACAGCATTTTCGCCATCAGAAGCCTACTTGGTTTTATCGGCGCGGCGTAAAGGTTCCACACGGCGTATCCCTCCTGCCCTATGCTTGTCATTGAGAGGAGTCCAACGAAAATCGCTATGGGGAGTAAGTACAGAGGGATGATGACCAACAATCCAGGCGCATCGGGCATCGATTGGCCCCCCATGGGGAAGAATGAGATGCCCATCGAGATGGCTAGGACGAAGGGAATCGCCAAGAACCTAGCCATCTCCCTCCTCCTCGCGAGCGAACGCAGGTCCTTCCGAAGAATTGCCGATTCAGCTACCCCAATCAAAGGTAACCGGAAACCTATGTCGCGATTGTGATAGGTCTGGGGAGAGAGCTTGATTGAGACGGGAATTGGAACCCAGAACTTCGCGCGCAATCTCGTTGCCACCGCGAATAACGCCAGCGTGAAGAGTGCTGAGAGGCTTGCAAATTCAAGAAATGTGAATATGTTGCCTTGGGAGACGCCGAGGACTGCAACTGAAGGCCACACTACGGGAACGAACCATGCAACCCTCACCGTTTGAACCACGCTCTGGAGAAGGTACCCGATTATTTGTCCGCTGAAGAGCAACTGAACGAAGACAAGCATGATTATCGTCAAGGCGAGGCGGAAGAATATTCCAGAGCGTCCGCTCTTCTTGTAGAAACTTGATGAGATACGGTTGGTTATTGTGTCCAGCACTTCAACGACGCAGGATCCAATTGCTAGGGCGATAGTCGCCATCAGGGCTGCAGCAAGCCAAGAAGGAGCCATCCCGAGGATTAGTGCCGGTCCAAGCAACAACCCCAGAAGGAGGCTGAGCATGAATGAGTAAATGTAGGATTCAGATAATGTGGAGGCCGCAACATACTCTGTGGGTGAGATTGGAAGCCAATTCACGATATCGGTATTCAGCGATTGGATTGGTTGGCTAATTTCGTACAGAACTCCGAAAAGGATGACGGCGGAGGCAATACCCACGGGTACCCCTGCCAAAGCGCTTGCTTCGATACCGGCGATGGCTTCTAGAAAGAATGGGGGGCCCCTTGAGAGCAGTAAATAGCCGGCTAGGCCGAGACCAACAAGCAGTACCAAGTCTACTGCTAGGATGATTCGGGGTTCTCCGAATATTCGGGCCAAGATTTTGTTTCGTTGAGTTCCCCGAATTTGAGAGCGCGTCAAGACGACGGCAAGCTTGTACACCGTCTTGATTCTCATCGGGTAAGTGCCTCGACGATATCGCGGGTATCAGAGGTTCCTGTCAGCTTCAGGAATATTTCTTCAAGCGTTGAGCCAGATGCACCTCCTTTTGCCCTCAGTTCCTCCGAAGTCCCTTCGGCCAAGACCTTCCCGTCATACATGATTACGATTCGGTCGCAAATAGCATCGGCTATTTCGAGAACATGCGTACTGAAGATGGTTGGAATGCCATCATCCCTCAGCTTATGGATCAAGTCCTTGACTATACGTGCGCTGCGTGGGTCCAAGGCATTGAGGGGTTCATCCAGAACCAGAATTTGTGGGCGATGGAGTAGGCCCGCTATAATTGCCAGTTTCTGTTTCATCCCCTGTGAATATCCATGAATCAGCTCGTTTTCTCGGCCTTCCAAGTCTAAGGCCTTCAGGAACTCCGAGGTCCGCTCTTGCTTTACCTTGGCCTCAAGTCCGTGGACATCCGCAACGAAGTCAAGGTACTCTATCCCCGTCAAAAACTCGTACAGCCTAGGGCTTTCGGGAACGAAGCCAACAATTTTCTTGACCGCGATCGGGTCTTCAGCAACATTCACCCCTTGAACTAGAATGCTGCCAGCGTCAGGTTTCATGATCCCTACGATGATTTTCATTAACGTAGATTTGCCGGAGCCGTTTGGGCCTAACAACCCAAGAACTTGGCCGGTATCCACGGCGAAACTGACACCTTTGACGGCCCTTATCGTGCCGAAACTCTTGGCTACGCTGTCAACCTGAAGTGCTTTCACTAATGCCACCAATCCTCCGCAACCATACGATCTATCCATTCCGGTGAAACCGAAAGAGCTTAGAAAAACCTCGCGTTCCACCCTCCCGACCCAACAATGAGCACCGCAGCGGCGCAGAATTCGGAAACCAAACCATTATGCAACATACCGTTATGCGGCAGGGAAGCTGATTGGCAGGTCGAAATGTTCGGTAAACTCGAATATTATTGTGAGAGGCACCGGCCAGGCGTCCCCGAGAAATTCATGAACCGCCTCAAAATCCAAAGTTCCTAATCCGTTTCCTGGTCAAAGTTTTTCGAGAAACGTATCGACTTCGCGGTCGGTGTTGTAAAAGTGTGGTGAGACCCTTAACGTGTTCACTCTAGGCGCGACAACAACGTGCTCCTGTAGAAGCTTCCTCGAAACTTGGGCCGCATTTTCGACTTCGAATGTAACGATTCCACTTCTGCGGCCTGCTTCCAGCGGGGAAGTGATCTTCTTTCCCTTCTTTTCCAGCCCCTCAACGAGTCGTTTGTTCAAGTGTTCTACGAGGGGCTCACGTTCTTGTGGGGTATACTTGAGGGTGAATTCCAACGCGGCCTTCGCGCCGATGACAGCTATGACTGCCCATGTTCCCCATTCGAATCGGGTGGCATCCTCCGCTGGGGTGACGCTACTAATATCGAAGGGACGTTCGAAAGTTTCTTGTTTGGAAAGAACCCTGGCCACGACGGAGTCGGAGATCCCGTGCCATCCAACTATCCCAGGGAGAAGCCGTTGCAGGGCTTTGCGGCTTACGTAGAGAAACGCTGTCCCATGTGGGCCCATCAACCACTTGTATGTCCCACAGGTAAGCACATCGACGCCCAGCTTGCGGACATCTACTGGTATGACTCCAACGGCGTGAAACGCGTCCACCAGCATTAGGGCGTCGTGAGAATGCGCGATCTGAGTAACCGCCCGTATGTCTTCTTTGCAGCCGTTTATCCAAGAGACATAATCAAGTGAGACTGCGACCGTCTTGTCATCGATCGCTTTCTCAAAGTCTGAGGTGGGGACTTGACCGTTCTTCGCCTTTAGGACTCTTACCTCAGAAAGCAAGCCCTTCTGCTTCAAGGCGTGCCAAAGGTACACGTTGGTGGGGAAATTCAATTCGCTCACAACAACGTTCTGTCCAGGCTTCAGGGGAAGGGCGTTGCCGATCGCTGCTAGGCCGGATGAAACGTTCGGAACGCAGGCGACCTCATCCAAAGTGGCATTGATGAGGCGGCCGAAGAGTTCGCGTGTTTTCACGATCTCTAGAAGCCAAGCTTCCCATTTTTCCCCATAATCTCTCCACTCATCCAGAAACGACCGCATAGCCGCGTGTACGCTTACGGGTGGGGGGCCCGCTCCCGCATTATCAAGGTACACGTTGCCGGCGAGCAACGGAATCTGTTGCCTAACCTCTTCCACATTCAAGACTAGGCCATCCCGCGGTCCACGTGGAGGTGGGGCCGGGTATTAGAGCTTCCAGTAGGAAGTAGGCTGATGTGTTCAGCTTCAGTTCGAGTCAGTCTTTTTTGTTTCTTCTTCTGTTTTCTTCTTGGTGTGGTTGGGATGGGAAGTGTGGGTCTCTGAAGTTTTTGTCTTGGTCTCTGAAGTATGTTCTGCGCGGCCGCGGCCGACAACGGCGAAGGCGATGATTGCTGCAGCCACGAGTATTGCGATTACTCCTGCAGCAATTGTCAGGTAGAGGACCGTGGAGTCTGTGCGCCACGAAGCAATAGCCGTCATAGGCCGATTCATTTGTACGCTGGTCGTTTGGCTGTTGGATTGAACGTCACCCTGCCAGCCATTGAAGACTATGCTGACGCCATAGGACGTGCTGATGGGTGTTGAAACGGAGATTTGGGCTGTGCTACCTGCGTCGTACCAACCTTGCCCGTAGGGAACACCTTGGTCGCTCTGCACGGTGAGGTAGTACTGTTGCTTGTAATCCGCGGTCACACTGTGGGGCGCATTCATATTGACTGATAACGAAGAACCGGATTGGTTGCTTTGTCCGTCAACGCTCCATCCTTGGAATACGATTCTACTTGAACTGTCTCCGACGGGCTGGCTTGCGCTATTTAGCGTCGCGGTGTCGCCTGCGTTGTACCATCCTGCACCTTGAGGTACTGGTGCGCTTTGGGGTTGAGTTTGTACGCTGAGATAGTACTGCGACTGGTAGACGGCGGTGACCTTCATCGCTCCATTCACAGTCACTGTCCCGCTGCTTCCGACACCGGAATAATCTCCGCCCCAATGGGAGAAGACATACCGCGTGTTCGCGGATGACTGAATGGTGGTTTGAGTAACTGAGAACGACGCTGAACTTCCTTGGTTGTATGTTCCGCCGCCAGTCACTGTTGCAAGATTGGCTGGATCAGTTGCGACGGTCAATGTGTACTGGGACGGGGTGTTATAGTAGCTGTAATAGTACGGGTAGCCATAGTCATAGCACCCGTAATTGCCATAGTAATAATCATAGTACTGGCAGTTGTAGCTGTAAGAGTACGGGTAGTAGTAGTAGCTGTAAGAGTACGGGTACCAGGAATAGTCGTTGCAATGATGATGATGTGACCCGCAATTAGGAGTATAAGCCGCTACTTGAGCTGCCTGCCCTGACAATAGAACAACAGCAGCAGCCAACACGAGAACCGCAAGGGCGAATTTAGGTAAGTAACTCGCTCGCATTCTAATCCCATAGGAGAAGCGGGCTATCCCTATTTGGGGTTTACTGATTTGCTGCCCAACTACGAACTGTAGTACGCGTAGCGAAAAACAGCGAAACCCCCCTAACTCAGAGGATCACTACACTCTCTAGGGGGTACCTCCGAGCGTACGCGCCGCTAAACAGCGACTGTCGATACTTCAACTCCTTTTAAGTATGGGTAGTGGCCTCCTTGCTTTGGTGTTTTGCTTGGTTGTCAAGGCATACGTGTTGGTTCAAGCCCAGTTGGGGCGGGCTCGGTATGTTTCCAAAGCGGTAGCTAAGGTTCGGGGTGTGAAGATGGTTCATGCGGTAACCGGCATATATGACATCATCGCATACCTCGAAATGCGTGACATGAATACTCTCTCCGAATTAGTGATAAAGAAGATTCAATCCGTGAAGGGCGTTGAGCGTACTCACACGGCCATTGTCGTGTGAGCTAATCACTACTTTCTTCAAATTCCTCGTATTCTCCGTTACTGTTCCAATTAGGCGAGGAATACTTCCGAGCGTATAAGCTCGTAAACCATCTCTCTTCATCAGCTCGCAGCCCATCTGGTTCCAGCTTTGCGCTTAGAATTTCTTGAGCAGATTCCGTGAGCTTTGACTGAACCTCTTCTACGCTTACCTTCCTTCCTACGGCTGCTTCCAGAGTGGTTACCGGATGCCATCGGCTGCGCACATAATGGGTCGTATGCTTCTGCCTGCTCGGAGCAAGAACCGATTCCAGAGTGTCAACATTAGTGGAAACCAAGAGTGAGCCATGCCAAAGTGCAAAACCTCTTCCAGAAGCAGCAGCTGCCCCCGAGATTTTTCTCTCTCCGAGCATAATTGAATTGGGCGCAAGAAAACTGCCTTTCAACCCGAAACTGCGAAGAGCATCGAGGACAATGGCGGATGCAGTTTCACTAAGCCTGGGTTGCGTGTGTCTTTCTCCTTGTTGAATAACGAGTGTGAGATTGAGGTTTCCTTCATCTTGGTAAACGGCGCCTCCGCCTGTAAATCGGCGAGCGATTTGGATGCCGCTTTGCTGGCAGAGAGAAGTGTCAACTTCTGTTGATGCCTTTTGAAATCGGCCGAGAATCACACTTTGTGGGTTAACCCACAGTCGTATCGTTGGTCTGAAGGTAGGAGAAAGCGCGCTGCGAGCCAATGCTTCCTCAATGGCTAAGTTCTGGAACACCGAGCCGTAGCTCTGTTCCAGCAGCCTCCAACGATCTGAAGCCGTTGGTCCACCTACCAGGGACGGCATCGCGTTAGGATCCTTCTTGGAATGAAGGGGTCCAGCTTTCGGTTTCTTAGGATTTTTCCTAGCTTCGGAATCAGCCCTACTGCGTCGGTACCGAGCTTGCACACAATGGACTGCGTGATCAATGTCTCCGATTCTATAGTAACCGTGTCTCTCTCAATCCTCGATTTTTTCACGGCATTTTCAACTTCCTGGCGAAAACAGTCGGTAATTTGAATGCGGTCTAAGCCGGTTGCAATCAAGGATGAAAACCGTTCGATTTGGGAGTCTGCAAGCCAACCCTCAACCGTTTGTGTGTTGGGTTCTAGTCTCGTGAGTCGAACCGTTGTTCGGCTGCCTGGGACAAGGCAATATTGGTGTATGATCTCGTCACTTCGTAGGGGTTGTCCGTCTCCGAGTTGTGCTCGGAGGGCGGCGAGTCCTATTTTGACGTTCATGGGCCTTGGTGTTTCAATGCCGATGTCGATCTCGAGGGAATTATCTGCCTCTCCGCTGACGATTCCTTGGTAAATTCCTTGCGCCTCTAGATTGGCGGCGTTTGTGTGGGCCTGGCCAAGGTCACGAGCTACTAGCTCCCTGAGAACGTCCGAATCTTCCCCTTCTAAGTCCAACCTTGCCCAACCCTTCCGCGTGAATCCATCAAGTTTGATGGAACCCCCCAGTTCACCCTTAACAGAACGGAGAGCTTTATCCAATTCCGACTGGAAATCTTTCGTGGTGAATTGGCCTGGTCTTTGCAGGATTATGAGTTTCATTGGGGACAGCGTTTCTTATCTGCTGAGTTCAGCCTCCAGCCTTCCGATCTTCGATTCTAGGACAATAACCATATCTGCGTTCTCGGAGCTTTCCAACTGGTTCCCGCATTTTGTGCACTTGAAAGAAGTCTCCATCGCATCTTCAAAGGTGACGCGGACGTCGCTGTCGGTCTTACATATGAAGAATGTGTGAGCTCGTTCGAAGTCAAGCCTTTGCTTTAACTTGTCCAACGCCCGTTTCTTCCGGCTTCGGATAAACGCATCTAATTGGTCGGGCTGAAGCCTCCAATAGAAAATGAACCAACCAGTCTTCTCATCTCTCACGCGTGTGCATGAAACCAGGCCGTGGTCGTAAAGCTTGTAGAGAATTTTTCTAACCGTATTCAGCCTAACTTCTTTGTTGAAACGGGTCTTACAGTCATTGGTAATTATTTCATCAGTTCCCTCGCCGACTGCCTTTAGGCTGTTGACAACGGTAACAGCTTCCTCGCCTCCGAAGAGGTTTGCGACCTTAATGAGTTCCTCATCCAAGACTGACAATGACATGACCGCCAAGTGAATGTTTATGTTTCTAACGTTTTACTTCGCATTAACTCTTTGTCGCGGGCGTCTGACGCGTGGGCAACTTTTTATACGAACCTACCTCGTCTAGCGTTCGCGGGCCGTTTAAGATGAAGGAAACGGTTGCCACCTTGGGCTTCATTCTGTTTTTCGTAGGCTCAATGATGGATATCGCGGGCTCAACCTCAGTAACACAAGGTGGAACCCCTGCAGCGCTTTATTTTAGAGTAGGCATAATCGAACTATTCGGGTCGATTATTTTTCTAGCCGGAATCTACCTCATTATAAAGACTCGGTAAGTCGGGTCGAAATGGCCACGAAGAGGTCTCGACGGAAATTCCGTGTGATGGTCCTCCGACTTGGACATAGAATTCCAAGAGACGCCAGAGTGACCACCCACGTGTGTTTGACCGCCCGCGCCCTGGGCGCGGATGGCATCTACATCTCCGATGTTCATGATAGGGAGCTTGTTGAAGGAGTAAACAGAGTCGTCGAAGGTTTCGGAGGACGCTTCATCATCGAGGCTGGGAAGCCATGGCGGTCAACCGTTAACGAGTGGCGGCGCATGGGCGGGAGGATTATCCATTTAACCGCTTACGGTATGCCGCTACCTAAAGTCGTGGCGAAGATCAGGCGTTCTAATGCGGACAAATTGGTCATAGTTGGGGCAGAAAAAGTGCCTGGCGAAATTTACGGTTTAGCAGACTGGAACGTCGCGGTGACAAATCAACCGATTAGCGAAGTCAGTGCCTTGGGCATTTTCCTGGACTGGTTGTTCGGGCACCGTCGGCTTGAGGATCGGTACACAGACGCAAGGATTCAGATAATTCCCACTGCACATGGAAAAACTGTCGTTGGGAATTAGGCGGCATCTGTAGGCTTCTGTTTTTCTTTCACCCTGATTATGTCCCCAAGGGTGACCTCCGCGGGGGCAGCCATCTTCGGAGCAGGGATGGCTTTGCGTGGAACCAACAGCTTGATCCTAAGCTCATGCTCCAACTCTCTACACAACTTTGAGTCAGGGGCGATTTTGCCGGTCTCTATCTTCTGTATTACAGTCAGTCTTTCCTTAACTCGTTTGGCAAGTTCCTCTTGGGACAATCCCATCTTCATGCGATGGCTCCTTACCAGGTTTGAGTAGTCCTCGGCAACGTCCGACTCTTCCATCCCCCTTGGCAATTCGGGTGCTCTTCGATGAATAGCCTTGGGCATTCGAAGCGTGCTGGGCGCGTATGGCCGCGTGGGAACGGATCGCTCTTCCTGGTATGGTTTGCCTAGATGCTGGCAACTTGAGCAAACAAGCATCTTTGCTCCTTCAACACGTACCCTGAAAGCAGGGCCAACAATCACCCTTCCGCAAATATCGCAGTTCAATAGGCCCGCTACCACCGCCGGTTGCGCGAACTAGAAATTTAAATTGGCTTATTTATGTAACGTTAGACCAGAGAACATGGACCGTCCGACCTTAGCTGAGCTTCGCAAATTGGTGGGTGTAGCAAACTACCAGTTCGGAGCGGGAGTAGGCTACGCCCTGTTCAATAATCAGGTTCGGATCGAACGCTCGAGGCGGACTGGAAGGATTCGACACATCTATCGAGATGCGCATTTGATCGCAACCCTGCGCCCTACGGACGGCTACCTCGCCTTAACCCCCAATGGCGCACACATCCTGTTATCAAAAATCAAGAACCTAAGAAACCTAGTCGTAGTCCAAACCGACGTCTCCGAGGTTGTTAGAGGTGGTGGGGACGTCTTTGCAAAACATGTTGCGCGTAGTGATTCGAGCATTAGACCAGCGGAAGAGGTTATCGTCACTGACGAGCAAGAAGCGTTGGTTGGAGTCGGAAGCGCTGTTCTGAGTGGGCATGAGATGATGAATCTTAGGAGGGGAGTTGCTGTGAAGCTGCGAAAAGGAGTTGACGAATCTTCCGAGAGCCAGGCGACCAAGGACTCAGGGTTCGACTAGCTTTCGCTTACGGGTATTGTACCGGACAATGAGGACAACTGCAATCGAAAAAATTATCGCCAATAGAAATCCCGCAACGTTCGCAACATTGTAAGCTCCTTGCGTTGACCTCCACGTGGCAGTCATTTCCTTACTGGAATCCACCTTCACCTCAACAACTGGCGAGTTTGAGATCACATCGCCAATCCATCCCCGAAATTCATGCCCCGCTGTCTGGCTGGGAGTAACGCTCACTATCACGGTTGAATTTGCATCATACCATCCTGTCCCGGTTGCGTAGCCATATGCGGAGGTCGCCTGTATGTGGAACTGTTGCGTGTAGTGGAATTGTTTTGAACCCCCTGTTGAGAAAATCCAGGTTGGTTCCATCAATAAATATCGGCTTCCAGGTTGTGCCTGAATAAGGGAAGTTAGTTGGATAGTGTGGTTTCCGCCACGCTGAAACTCATAGATTATAGTTCTCGCTTGATCCAGACTGACTTCTGAGGCCTCCTGCCCATCAAGTGATACATTTGTTTCCAGTGGTACACCAATGGAGTCTACCTCTACCCTAGCCGCGTAAACTTTCGCCGCATCAAGTGTCGAGTTCAATGCGTTCACCTTTCCCCATCCCCAGGTCGGCGAACCTGACTGACTGTTTATTTCCCCAGTAAACGCATCTTGCCTTGCGTCCTGAGTGAGAATATTTCTAATTTGATTGGGACTTAGGTAATGGTTCATTTGAAGCATGAGCGCAATCACACCTGTTACATGCGCCGCCGAGAAACTTGTTCCTATAACTATCCGGTGATAGTCGTCGGGATCCGAGAAAAGTAGGCATGAGGTCCCACCACCACATTGCGGCTTGCTAGATGCTCTTGCTGCGGCTATGTTGGCGCTCGGTGCAACAATTTCAGGCTTTGTTCTGCCATCTCTTGTCGGGCCCATGGCGCTATCATCAGTGATGCTACCAACGCTTGGAGCATATGAATCATGAATGATTCCGTGTACTAGGTAATTTTGTTGTTGGGAGTAGTCAACCCAGTGTTCGATGCACATAGTGCATCCCGACCACCAAAAGTACTTCGTCATGTAGCCTCCCACGGTTATGACACCTTTCGCCGTTCCTGGATAATCAATTGTGTCGGAAGGGTCGAGTTTGTATGGGCCGGTTAAGAGGGTAGGCGCTTCGAACACGCCGCTGTCACTTTCTCCCTCCGTCCATGCATCCCATTTTCCATCAATAGCACTTGACGCTGTTAGAGTGAAGTGCCAACGAAGTGAATTGACTGCTGCAACTGTGATAAACCATTCCTTGCCGCTGGAACGCTGGTCTGGGAGTATCGTGACGTTTCCAGATGGGGTGGTTACTCCGTATTCAGATGTTGGCCCTGAAACAACGGTGTCATCAGGTGTTGTCACTGTGATTTTGAGAACGTCACTGACTGGATACCAAATGTCGATGTAATTCGGGCTGTTAATTGGGTTGTTTGTCCAAGTCACCACCGTTGATTCCCCGGCCGTAAGCGTCCCATCCACATGTTGGTTCGCGTTCCTCGAGTTTCCAGCCGAAACCACTATCGGTACTCCTTGTGATGCAAGGTCTGCAAATGCAGTCTCCAATGGTTCAGATCCGTCATGTGATCCCAGTGAATCACCCAAGCTGAAATTCACCACAAATGGAAGGCCAAGCTCCCGAGCTTTTTTCATGATATAGTTGACACCGTCAAGTGCGGTCGCGTCTGTCCCTTCCGACAGACTCCCGCCTCGACCATTGGTCGGCGTCACTTTCACAGCTATAATCAGGGCCTCGGGGGCAACTCCCTTGTAGGGTGGGCTTGCTTGGATGCGCCGGACCAATGCAGGTTTTCCCACATACGTGGCCTTAAGCCGAATCCAGTATTGGTCAGCGTTCCCGCCAACTGAATCTTTCGACCAATCCAATGGAGGGGTGAAGAAGATGGTTCCGCTTCGAGTGAGACGCAGCGTATCATTGTCGGAGAATCCCGGGCCAGTAAGTGCAAGGTCCCTGTTTTCGGGGAGTCGGGGAAGTGGCCCCCAGCTACCCATGCCCTGTGAATACTCCCATGTGAAACCCTCATACGCCCCCGCCGATTGTGTGTCGAAGAATAGTTGGTTGAATTTTTGCGAGTCTCCGAAGTAAAGGTAGTCAGAAGAGCTACTTAGGAGCGGGAATGGACCGCTAAGGCCTTGACATTGCGTGTGTTCGTCATGCCATCCTGATTCGTCATACAGTATGCAGCTCTGAAGTTGCATCGCCGCTTGTCCAGTGCTGGCGGCCACTGCTGCCACAGCGGTCCCGTGGCCAGCAGGTAAGCTTTCAGAGCCGTCAAGTTCACCGCAAGTTTCCTGCTCAATCTGCTGCCTCGTGCATTCATTTCCGTAATCGAAACCGTCGGGAGGCTTACCTGCGCCAGTCTGGTCCCACAAGGACATGATTTTGCTAGTTCCATTCGGAAAGAAGAAATCCTTGTGAGTGAGGTCTATCCCACTATCAACTATTCCAACTACGACCCCGGTTCCATTCACGAGGTTACCGTTAGCATCTCGCACCGTGCTCCAAACCTGATCGGCAAGGATATCGGGAACGCTTTTGTCAAGGCTAGGGCTGAGCATTCGCGGGTATGAGATGTGGCTAACAAAATCAAGAGACGCAACTTGCGGAAGAACGCTCATGGGCAGACGCATGCTCGCCACATGGCCAGTGAACGTTTCCAATTTTCCGAACTCCGCTAGCTGTCTCATTTGCTCAGGCGAAGGGATATCGGAGAAAACAAGAAGAACACTAACGCGAGAATTCGTCTGGACCAAAGGTTCAGCGAGAAATACGCGCAGCCCAGGAGCGGCTTTGAGACGAAGTGATACCTGGGGGTCGAAAAAGTAGATCGCACCAACTGCTTGGATTAACGTGGAAATCGCCACGAGAATTAAGAGCGCAGCAACGGTTTTTCTCGCAACTCTCGCAGAAACCACGTGCCATATCCTTCTATGAAGATGGAGTCGCCATTAATTTGGCACGTCCGAATTCCGTGCGGTTATGACTGCCGTTATATAAGTAATTTCACGAACGCGCTGAATGTCGCTCAGGAAATTCTTGGCCTCGTAAGGATATTTTTCCGCACACTAGGCCTTAACCCTCAATTCTATGTCGATTTAAGCGCTTAAACTGATACAGCTGATCTGTGGTCTTAGTGTTGCGCCTGAGGGTGATATGACCAGTATCCAAGAAAGGGTCGGTCGACGAACACAACATGTTCATCTTTGCTACCGCTGGCTTTAGAGCTATCAAGAGGGGATAGGGAGAGGCGGGACTCGAATTCACGTCGAACTACTGATGGAAGTGTTCTAGTCCTTCTTGGAGTCGTTTCAGACCTTCTCTGATCTCAGGCAAAGAAACGGAATAGGACAATCTAAGATGTCCTCCGCCCGCTCTGCCAAACCCTGATCCGGGAACTGTCGCCACGGAGAATTCTCGAATCAGAGTCTCCGCCACAGCTTCATCGTTCTTGCTGAATTTCGAGATGTTTGGGAAAACGTAGAAGGCACCTTTCGGCGGTACATAGGAGATTCCATCAATTTCTTTTAATGCCTGCAGGACAACCCCTCTTCTTCTGGCGTATTCTTGAAGCATCTCTCTGACGCAGTCTTGTGAGCCGTTCAGTGCAGCGTAAGCAGCTTTTTGTGCAATTGTGCTAGCGCAGAGAACTGTATAGTAGTGGAGTTTGCTCATCTGACTGATCAATCTCCTTTCTGCCGCGACATACCCAATGCGCCAACCAGTCATCGCGTAGCTCTTCGAGAAACCGTTAGCAGTAATGACTCGGTCCGCCATACCGGGAAGGGAGCCTATACTTGTGTGCTCAGCGCCATCGTAAACAAGTTTCTCGTAGATCTCGTCCGCAAAAACTAAGAGGTCGTTCCTTTCAGCGACCGCAGCTACTTCTTCCAAATCCTTCTTCGAAAAGAGATGACCCGTGGGATTGACGGGGGAGCCCAGCCACACCATTTTCGTTCTTGGCGTAACATACTGTTCAAGGTGTTTGGCCTCAATTCGATAGGAAGTTTCCTCGCTGAGAGGAACCGTCACTGGCTTTGCGCCCGCGATCAATGTTTCCTCGAAATAGGCCGGATAATAAGGATCCAAAACTAGGGCTTCGTCACCACTTCCAAGAAAGGCTAGAGCCGTCAAGAACATAGCCTCCTGTGTGCCTGACACTACCAGAATTCCTTCAGCTCCGTCGACGGGGAGTTTGTTTTCTCGTGCGAGTTTCTCCGATATTGCCTTCCTCAACTCAGGCAATCCTGGGGTGGGTCCGTAATGTGTGAATCCGTCCTTCATGGCCTTGCTAGCGGCTTCAACTATATGCTGAGGTGTTGGAAAGTCGGGTTCTCCATGTTCAAAATGCATGACATCTTTCGACTGGGATGCTAGCTCAATGAATCTTCTTATCGCCGACTCCTTGACATACTTGAGTCTGCTAGATAGCACATCTCTCACGAATTGAGTCTCCCCATCATGAAGCCCCACGCTAAGGTAACACAACGTCGCGCCAGTGTCTCGGTGGGATCTATGATGCCTATACCCACGCCAAGCCCAACGGCAAATGGTAACTCTGCGCACGCCAGAACTACGGCTCGCGCTCCTCTCATCATCAAATTGCCTATCAATCCCTTCAGTCGCGCTCCAAGCTAAGATTCTGCTGGTGCTATCACCCCGATTCGTTTCTTTCTAAATTCTTCCTCGTAGACCCGCGTTTGGAATGTGGCTCTTGACCTGCTTAACCCAAGCAGATGCGACGCGGGAGCAAGAGCCGCCTACAGAAAAATCCGTGAGAAAGTCCCCATGGTAAAGGAAGACCGCTGCTGATGTTGTAGTCGCGACGATGATTTCTGATGGAAGTTTGCTAGAGGCCGTTGAGTCTTCAGTCGGCAAGCTCGACTGATTCGCGATACTCTTATTGTGTTGCGCTACCCAAGCTTTAGCGATGAGAAAAATTGGCGTATAAAGCGCTGAAAGCAGCTCGCGGTGCCCCGAGCGGCCGTAATGCAATGCGTATGATGCAGAAAATGGGAATGAAAGTCGACGAGGTTCCAGCAGTCTCTAAAGTCATCATAAAGACAGCTGGGAAGGACATCGTAATCGAGGAGCCCAACGTAACCCTGGTTACCGTCCAGGGGCAAGCAATGTATCAGATAGCAGGTGGCCGAGTGTCAGAATCCTCGACCGAAACGCCCATTCAAACTGCTCCCTTGGAGTCGGACGTTCAGCTAGTGGCACAGCAGACAGGGAGGTCTTTGGAAGAAGCGAGGAAGGCTTTAGCAGAAGCTAGCGGGGACCTAGCGAAGGCAATATTGACTCTTAAGGGTCAGACATCTACGGGCTAGGGCGCAAGTATTGGCGCTTCGATTACTTCGACTTTAGCCATTCTACTCTTAATTCGTTTCAATCTGAAGAAGTCTTCGCGTTCCGCTTCTTCAAGGTGCATTTCAATATACCGTATCGTACCCAGCATTCGAGGGATTACAACGTATTCCAATGAATTTACGCGTCTCTTAGTGGCCGCTATCGCTTCGGCTAGCTTCTTGACTGCGGCTTCGGCACTGGATAGTTCCGCTATTGCTTTGATAGCCTCAGCCATTCTCAGCGTTGCTTCATCAAGTTTAACTGATGTGTCATAGACATTGTACGGGAACCCGTTCAGGGGCTTTACATTCACTTGGATGTAGGGGATTGTAACGCCAATCACATTTCTTGTCTTTGTCTCAATTGAAAACCTATCATCAACGCCAATTGAAGTCTGCTGAAGTCTCGTGTAACCCATTGCCATTTGGGCTCCAACGAAATCGTCGTAGGCCTCGGCCAACAAGTTTTGTGCTTTGCTTCTGAGGGCAGTTATCTCGCGGACGAATTGAAAGAATTCGATCATTAGCGCGTCGAGCTTCTCTCTAAGAAGGTCGCGTCCCCTTTCTGCAATTCTCCGTCTCTTCCGTAACGTGAGGAGTTCCATTCGGGTTGGGTGGACGCCAGCAATCAGTTCGGGGATCACTTTCACGCCCCAGTCCGGTATTTGGGATGATACTGTTTGATTGTTGCTGGGTCTACGCGTTTAAGCTCATTTTCAGGAAGCGCGGCTAGAAGGTTCCATCCTATCTCTAGCGTTTTCTCAATGTCGCGGTTCTCGTATTCACCTTGCCCAATAAAGCGCCGCTCGAAATCGTCAGCAAACTTCAGGTATATCTTATCCCTAGCTGAGAGTGCTTCTTCTCCCACTACGGCCACTAGGTCTCTGAAGGCTCTGCCCTCGGCGTATGCGTAGTAGAGCTGGTCGGAAACTTCCCTGTGGTCCTGCCGTGTCCTTTCCTTACCAATGCCTTCGCGCATAAGCCGGGAGAGGGACGGAGATACGTCGATTGGTGGGTAGATACCTTTTCTGTGTAAGCCCCTGTCCACGATCAATTGGCCTTCGGTGATATAGCCCGTGAGGTTGGGGATGGGATGCGTGATGTCGTCGTGGGGCATTGTCAGAATGGGCATTTGAGTTATTGATCCCTTCGCACCCCGGATTCTTCCGGCGCGTTCGTATATCGTGGATAGGTCAGTGTAAAGGTAGCCTGGGTAACCTCTTCGTCCGGGGACTTCTTCCCTGGCCGCCGAAATTTCCCGTAAGGCTTCAGCGTAATTAGTCATGTCAGTGATGATGACGAGTACATGCATGTCTAGTTTGAATGCGAAGAACTCTGCCGCGGTTAAGGCCATGCGTGGGGTGAGAATTCTTTCTATCGCTGGGTCGTCGGCTAGGTTGACGAACATTGTAACGTGTTCGAAGGCGCCTTGCTTTTCGAAGTCTTCCCTGAAGAATCTTGCTTCATCTGCAGTGATCCCGATTGCCGCGAATACGGTTGAGAACGGTTCGCCTGTCCCCCGAACGCTTGCTTGCCGTGCGACCTGAGCAGCAACGCGATTGTGGGGGAGCCCCGCGCCAGAGAACAATGGGAGTTTCTGTCCCCTAACGAGAGTATTCATTCCATCTATAGCCGAAATACCGGTCTGAATGAACTCCCGGGGGTAGGTCCTTGCGTAAGGGTTAATGGGCGAACCGTGGACGTCCCAGTAATCCTCTGGAATAATCCGAGGGCCGCCATCTATCGGGTTACCGCTTCCGTCAAGAATTCTGCCTAACAGGTCGCTTGATACGGGCAGCTTGACGGTTTCACCTAGGAATCGGACGCTTGTGGAAGGGATGTCGAGGCCAGATGTTCCCTCGAAGACTTGCACAACTGCTAGGTCACGGCGAACTTCGAGAACTTGGCCGCGTCTTTCTTCGCCTGTGGGTGTGCGAATTCTAACTAGTTCGCCGTACCCAACGCCCTTGACGTTTTTGACGAAGAGAAGTGGGCCTGAAATTTCATTAACCGTTGAATATTCGCGAACGATAACGGACATTTTCTCGCCTCATTTTGCGGCTTCAAGAAGTTCGCTGCTTAGTTTCTCGAATTCGTGGCCCATCCTGGCCGTAAGTTCTTTGGCGAAGACGTCAAAGGTTTGGGATGGTTGAATCTTGGCTCTTGCAATTTCATCTTTGACTGGGATTTCAAGGGTTCTTTGAAGTGGAACGCCCTTTTCCGTGGATTCCTTCATCTTCTCATAGAACTTCAAGATGAGAGACATTAAGCTGAAGGTCTTTTCGGGAGAGCAGTAGCTGTCGACTGGGTGCAGGGCGCTCTGAATGAGGAAATCTTCCTTAATCATACGGGCCGCCTCCAGGACTACTCGTTGGCTCTCAGAGAGCGCGTCAGGCCCGACGAGCATCACGATTTCTCGAAGTTCCTCATCTCGCTGAAGCAGTGCCATGCCATCCTTTCGAAGATTGGACCATTCCGGACTAATTTCTGTCCGGTACCAGTTTTCTAGTGAATCCAAGTAAAGGGAGTAGCTGGTCAACCAGTCAATCGCGGGGAAGTGTCTTCGCTCGGCTAATGGTTTGCTTAACGCCCAGAATACCTTCACGATCCTAAGCGTATTCTGAGTGACTGGTTCTGAAAAGTCACCTCCCGACGGGGATACCGCGCCTACGAGAGAGACTGAACCAAGCTTGTTCGAGTCGCTACCGATCACTTTGACCCTGCCGGCCCTCTCGTAGATTTGAGCTAATCTGGACGCCAAGTAGGCAGGATAGCCTTCCTCGCCAGGCATTTCCTCCAGGCGGCCGGAGACTTCTCGTAAAGCCTCAGCCCATCGTGAAGTAGAATCAGCCATCAATGCCACATTGTAGCCCATGTCTCTGAAGTATTCTGCCAGTGTCACGCCCGTGTACATACTCGCCTCGCGGGCGGCGATGGGCATGTTTGATGTGTTCGCCACTAGGATTGTCCGTTCCATCAAAGGTTGGCCGGAACGCGGGTCCTTGAGCTCTGGAAATGTTTCCAGAACTTCGGTCATCTCATTTCCACGTTCACCGCAGCCGACGTAAACGATCACATCAGCATCGGCCCACTTGGCCAGCTGGTGTTGCGTTATCGTTTTCCCGGTCCCGAAATCTCCGGGAATCGCGGCTGTACCACCTTTTGCGATTGGAAAGAAGAAGTCGATAATTCGTTGGCCAGTTATGAGGGGTGTGTCGGAGGGAACCTTTTCGCGGTTGGGACGTGGGATGCGGACTGGCCACGAATGCATCAAGTACAGCTTGATTACACCATGGCTTGTTTCAACTTCAGCAATCGGATCTTCAACGGTGTAAGATCCTTTCGAGACAATTGACTTGAGGGTCCCGTTCACGTCTGGGGGAACCAAAATCCTATGCTTCACCAGAACAGTTTCGGGAACTTCACCAAGGACATCTCCGCCGGTAGCTTTGTCTCCCTTTTTCATAGCCGGAGTAAATTCCCATTTCTTCTTTCGATCAAGTGCTGGGGCTGTTATGCCTCTTCGAATGAAAGGCCCTCCCTTTTCGAGGAGAAAAGGCAAGGGTCTTTGTGTTCCGTCGAAAAACTGATTCACCAATCCAGGCCCGAGTTCAACTGAAAGGGGTTTGCCTGTTCGCTCTACGATTTCGCCCGGTTTAATTCCCGTAGTCTCTTCATAGACTTGGATTGTGGCGGTGTCGGCTTCGACCCGGATAATTTCACCAATAAGTCCTGAGCCGCCCACTTTGACAAGCTCGTACATGCGGGACCCAAGCATGCTTGATGCTACGACGACTGGTCCGGCAACCCGTTCAATTTTCCCGGGTTTGAAGCCTGACAAATTAGTTTCCTCTAACTGAGAGCCGCTGTCATATTGAAGGTTCGTACTTATTGCTTTCGTTACAAGTACGTCGGACTAGTCCGGTGAGCTGATTAGGTGTTTTCCCTCTTCCATTATCTGCTTGTCGTCAATCCAGATACTGCACTTCAGCATTATGCCGTCAACATGCGTCTTCGCACTCCAATCGGCACCTGTCTCTTCAGCGTAGGGGTCGCCGAACGCACAATGAACTGAAGGGAATTTTTCATCTTGTAGCAAATTCCCGGTCAGCCGTTCCAGGAATGTGTTTGTACCAATTGCGAATTCTCCTAGTCGTGTCCCGTTGGGATCCTCGCTAAGATATCCTTGAAATTCGAGACGTAGTTGCTCGTTTGCGCATGTGATTGAGCCGAGGTCAACACGCGAATCTTTCACATGCAGTGTTACAGGGGTTTTTGAGAGGACACCATACTTCGGGCTGAACCAGTCTCCGAGTTCATCGATCACCATCTTGCCATTTGCTTTGTAGGCTGCGGTGAATATCTCACCGTCCGGAAGGTTCCCCCACATACCCTTTTCAGGGTAAAGCCCGTCGGACACTTTCCATCTCCATGAGGGATGAAACTCGACGTTAAGTTCAGTTCCTGCCTTGTTAACGACCCTTGCCTTCTTACAACCCTTCACGACTTGATCTACTTTCTTTGTGAGCTCAGAGATCTTTCTGTAGTCAGCACACATTCCAGTTTCCATGAGTTCCCTTGTAATCCCGGGCATGTGTGCGTGCCTAGCGTACTTTATCGCTGTCCGGATGAAAGGCCCTCTAACTGAAAGCTCTCCCTTTTGACTAGCCGCCGCATAGAACGTAACATCTGCCCATGGAACTAGGTCAAGTATGGGTTTCGGTAATTTCTTCGCAGGGCGCTCTGTATAGTCTTCGAGGATCAGCAGTTTTACGTTCCCTTTTGATCTCTTGTCGGCAGCCTTGGAAATGGCATCGCCAACCTCGAACGTAGCACGGTCTGTCAAAATCAATACGTGTTCCCCATTCTTTACGGCCATACAGGCGTCTACAGCGTTTTTCGCGCCTTCTGCTAAGGTTCCCATTGCTTGTATCACTTCGAACTCTTTGACGTGTTAATTCTCATTCGAGTTATGACAATGATAAAGAACCCTTCTGCGATTAATACGATGCCGAATATTGCCAGATTTAGTGGGAGCACATAGGTTACTACTAGTCTGGGGTAGTAGTTTTCACTCGGAACTTGGTCATGCGTGAAGAATTGGGTGGTATAGAGGCTGGTTGCATATTCTTGTGTGTCTTTCACCACGAGCCCATAGTTACTCACGCCTGATTGCCAGTCTCTCATTATGTTGGTTATGTCCCAATTCACCCATAGCAAAGGCCCGTACCAGCCACCTTGGCCTGGCGGAACTGCAGCTATGGCGTGATGTTCTTCGGTGAAGTTGGGTTGATTAACCCAGTTAACCCCCGTTTCACTCCAAGGCTGTTTGAGGCGGTAAACTCCGTATATTCTGCCCGTTGAATCTTCAGTGCCCAAAGCTGGGTCGCCTTTGGACCACAACCGTAGGCGAAACTCGGCTGAAACAACCCAAGCCTCTGATGGAATCGAGCTCACATCGAATTCTATCCAACCTCTCATGTTGTATGGCGGCTTGTTGTAAGAGGTGATTTCAAAATTATCAGAGTGGCCGTTATTGGCCTTTGGAACTGATTGCCAACTATAACTATCCTTATCCGGATAGATTGTTGTGGTCTTGACCGATGTCATCCAAAAGATCCCAGCCGTGGAAACGGCGAGAATGAGGATTAGTAGGAGGCTGCGTTTCATTGAAGGCAACCTATTGGGTAAGCGAAGAACAAATGGTCAAAGCCATAACTCTTGTTGTTACCAGGTAACTTGAGGAGGCGAAAACCATCTTAAGATTCGTGCTTAGCTTGGCGAGAATGAAGTCGATTCCAAGAAGCGGGTGGATTACCCACGGAGTATCACTGCAGGATGTTGAATCAGTTGCAGATCATTCATTTTCAACTTGTTCGCTCGCGCTCCTCATCTCAGATCTCGAAGCGCAGCGAGGAGAACATGTGAACATAGAGCGCGTATTGCGATTAGCCCTCCTGCACGATTTGTCCGAATCCTTAACCTTCGATATTAGCAAGGCGTACTTAGAATACTTAGGTCCGAGGGGTGCGGCGATCAAAAGGGATCTGGAGCACTCAGCTTGGAAATACATAGTCGACGGTTTGCACAATCCGAAGCTCCATCGAAGCTATTCGGCCCTTCAGAAGGAATTCGACGCGGAAAAAACCTTTGAATCTAGAATTGTCCGCGCCGCCGACAGGTTGGACATACTCCTACAGGTAATTGAATACCGCCGAAGAGGCTACCCAGAATACATGTTAGCAGACCTTTGGAGCGGAACGATCAAGAAGCTCCGTTCCTGTAGGATCCAGTCAGCCCTAAAGATTCAAAGGATCCTAATCCACGAAGCCAGAAAGAAGCGGACTTGAAAATACCAAGGTCTCAAATGATGTGAATGTAGCTAATAGGTAGCTGCAGCACGCCTACTCCGTTCTCATATATCCAAATGCCAAACTCCCCAGAACTTGGTTCTGCAACTAGGGACAACGCGTAGGGGGAGAACTGGTAGAAGCCCATGTGAGTTTGGAGGTCCGTCTGTGAGAGGAAGAGGCCGTGACCCGGATGGGAATGGTACCATCCCACAATGCGTCCCTCTATTTTTCCTTCAACGATATCGTTTGCGACCTGTGCAAGGCGCTGGGCCGGAAAAACGCAGGAAACCTCATTTGTTTCGTTCCCTCCGGCTATGATGTCATTGACCCAAAGCGATTCGTCCTCTAAGGCCCCCATTAGCAGGCCTATTCGCTCAAAGGGCCGGTTCACGTCCCGTGCAATTCGCTCAATTACACGGTTCGTTATGAATACCTTAAACAACTTCGGTCACGGAACTAGGGGCAACCTCGCCGGCGTCAAGATAAGATTTCAACCCTAAACTCCAAAGAATGCAGCCTCCCACGAAGGCTTATTCACCATGAATCTGTCCATTAAAGACGGGACGGCAGAGTGCACCTGAACTCTGTTCTAAACTGTGAACGGCCTGTTCAAAAGCGCGGGATTAATGCGAGGGTGCTCATCATGCAGCTGAGTTAGACAAGCAGGAGGTGCAATGCATGAGTGAAATTGCGAGTAGAAGGCTCTTCTATCTAGCTGCTATCGCCATGGTGGCGATTGTGCTCATTAGTGCTATAGCCCTGATTAAACCCACAACTACCCTTCAAACCCCCGGTCAGAACGCGAATCCAAAGACTATCCAAGTTACAGGTACAGCGATCGTAAATGCAGCCCCCGATAAGGCGATCTTGGTATTGGCCGTCCAGACACAAGCCGCTAGCGCAACACAGGCTGCTGCTGACAACGCGGCAACCATGACAAATGTTCTTGCCGCGCTGAGCAATTTGGGAATAGACAAGAGCTCGATTGAAACTGCGTTTTACACTTTATCGCCGGTCTACGATCAAACGACGCCCTCCAAGTTAATTGGATACTCCGTGCGGAACGCGATTCAAGTGACCTTGAAGGACTTTAGCTTGGTCGGCAAGGCGCTGGACGCGGCGGTCACGGCCGGGGTAAACGAAGTACAGGGAATCACATTCACCCTTTCGGACACCGCCCTAGCGACTCTTCAGAAACAGGCACTAGGCCAGGCGCTCCAGGATGCAAATGCTCAAGCGCGTGCAGCCGCTTCGAATCTAGGAGTCAGCATTGTCGGTCCAATATCGGTGTCGCCCGGATACGTTTTCCAACCAACCTACCGAACCTACAGTGCAGCTGCGGAACCAACTCCAATACAACCCGGTACGTTACAGGTAACAGTCACAGTGCAAGTAACTTACCAGTTCGCGTAGACTTAGACTAGAGGCCCAGGAAACGTGGCGTGACGTACGATTCGAAGTAGGCGGCGATGGCGAACAGACCTACTGACAACAATGAGAGCAATAGCGTGTCGCTAACTCCCTCCTTTAGAAGCGGCCGGTCGACGTTACGGCCGCTTAACTTTTCGTATAACGCCCGCGTAGTCGTAATGTGCCACCGTGCAAGTCCAGCAAACTCCAGTATGAACGCCGGGATCTCGAAGACCCCGTGAGGCGTCAAACCAGCAATCGTGTACATTGCACCCTTCGTGAGATCCGCAAAAGAGATAACCGCACCTATCACGACAGCATTTAGAAGCAGTTCATAACCCAAACTAAAGGCGCCAATGAAAGGAGCCCAAACCCATATTCTGAGAGGATTCCAGAAGTGTCCGATGTTGCTCAGGAAAATCAAAACGTAAAGGCCCTTCGTATAAGGTGGGGGTATTGCAACATAAGTCCTAGTCGAGCCGACTAGATTTTCGAAGCTTTTCATCAGTTCAGGAGATGTCAAGAGAACGGCGTATGCAATTACCGCCGTCAGAATGATTATCGCGAAGAACGTTATCGCGACTACTGAGATCAGAAGCTTGTTTCGAACGAGGGCCCCGCGTATGGCTGCGGTAATTGGCATTGAAGGCACTAGCTCGCTTGCTGCGTCCTGCAGTGAGGGCAGAACTTCGCGCTTTCCGGTACAGCCCCGCCGCAAGTTACACATTTTCTAGTTGGTGACTGGGGCTTCAGAAGGGCAAGAATCTGGTCTTCATATTGTGCTTGGTCTTGGAAATGTTGATTGTAATCTTTCAACAATGTGTAGAACCAATATGTCCAGAAAAGCCCCCCTGTTATCGCGGTCAGTATAATGAAAAGTAACGGGTCTCTCTTGTGAGGCCTAGACGGAGGAAGAGTTGGAGGTACGATGCCTGCCTCGTTTAGGGCTCCGAGTATGGTTGTTTGGTAGTTGGCCTGAAGTTCCTCGTGTCCGCGCAAGTCCTGGGTAAGGTTGAAGGCCACAATCAGGCCGACAATTGGTGTCACAAACAGGTACAGTACAGACCAAAGACCTGCTGGCCGATCGCGTTCTTCTAATATTGATTCCTCTGACGATTGCCAGAGGCGGAAGGCATTTTCGTTCCCGGGTACCCCTGTTTTCGAAGTTAAGTATTTTTGAAGAGTCGAAAAGAGCCGTTGCTGTCTCCTGAAATGGCCGTTTCTTCTTTCAATCATGTAGTAGATAGCGAAAGCTCCAAACGCGAGTATGATGTAAAATGATACAATTGCGAAACCGTATATCGCAAGAATCTCGCCCGCTGCGGGAATGGCACTTTCAGGCTGCTGAAGGCTGCCAATTCTCGAGACCACCGAGACAAGGATTCCGATCAATGAAACTGCGAGGCCAATTCCGACTAAAATCGGTAGTAAGGGCACAACCATCCATATGTAGCCCATCCTTCGATCGGTCGAAGAACGCCTCCGTATCAGTTCTTCTACCTGTTGAATCAGTAATTGGGGCTGGATTGACGTCTTTATACCCCCAACCTTGACCGTGATACCTCTAGGGATAATCTCATAATGCTCATCGGTACTATTCTTGGTGGGGTTTAAGTCATTGCCGAAGGCTTTCGTCTTTATGAATATTGACGCTGGCTCAGAGAATGAGATTCTAAAGGACCTACGTCAAGTTCCCGAGGTTAAGGAATCCTATTTCGTATACGGCGTCTACGACATAGTGGCAAAGATTGAAACAGATTCAATGGATCGCCTGAAAGAAGTCATCACCTGGAAAGTCCGCAGGCTGGACAAGATTCGATCCACCCTGACTACCATTGTCAGCGAAGGCAAATAGTACTCCTAGTTCCGCCTTGGACCGATTCTAGGCGGGGGGCTTAGAGTCAACGGTAGGGGAGGAACTCTTTGCCAAGCAATTCGCGGGCGACAACGATTTTGTTAATGTCCGTTGTTCCGTCCCCGATCATTGCCCCACGTATTTCTCTCAATCTGTATTCGTCCAGGCATTGAGTCGTGAAACCGATTGCGCCTCGATTTTGTAGGCAGTCGTTTACGATTTCGAAGCATAGTTGCGGCACGTACCATTTGATCATGGCTGAGTACTTCGTTATCTTCTCACCCTTGTCCTTAGACCAAAGCGTCCTGTAACAGAGCAGCTTGGCGGCTTCAAGCTTTGTGTAACCTTCAACAATTCGGGATTGGACTGATTCATATTTCCCGATAGGTCGCCCGAAGGCTGTACGTTGCTTCACGTACTCGATATTTTCGTCTATGGCCGCTTCGGTCATGCCAACGCACCATACTGCTATCAGCGATCGCATGAGGTCGAAAGTTTCCATCACGTAATAGAATCCTTTGCCTTCCTCCCCAATCAAGTTGGCAACTGGAATCGCTACGTCCTTCAACACGAAACCTCCGAAGGAGAACAACTTCCACCCGAGTGCTTCAAGGTCATACCTTTCGATTCCCGGCCTGTTCATCTCAACGAAAAACATGCTAACGCCCTTTGCTCCACCCTCTGGGTCCGTCTTAGCGAGAACACAATAAGCTCCACATTCGTTTATGCCAGTGATGCACTGTTTCTCACCATTCAGCACATAGTTATCCCCTTTCCGAATTGCACGCGTGGTAATGGAAGCAGCATCTGACCCCGCGGAGGGTTCCGTGTTCGCGATTCCAAGCATTCTTTCACCCTTCGCCATCGCTGGCAGCCACTCCCGTTTCAAGTTCTCCGGTCCATGCAACGACAAAATCTCCCCCATGATATCGCCCAGCGGAATCTGCCATCCTGCACGAGCGAGTTCCTCCACGAGAATTCCCATAGTGACTGCGTCAGCTTCCTGCCCGCCATACTGCTTGGGAAACCTCAAGCCCAAGAGGCCATTCTGGCCCATTTTACGGTAGAGTTCCCAAGGAAATTCGCCCTTTCGTTCCGCATCTCTAATTTTCGGTGCGACCTCCTTCTTGGCAAACTCTCGAACAGTTCTACGGAAAAGTTCCTGCTCTTCGCTAAAGTCAAAATCGAGAGGCATTTCGCTCACGGTTTCAGTTCTGGTTTACCATGCGTTGGCCTCTTAAGGTTGACTAGCAAACGGGTGAGCTCAAAGAGATGGCCTTCAGACAGTGCGATGCCGTTCCCCTCGGTGGGGTCAACCGTCCACTAACTTTTCAGCCAGTCTTGTTCTTGAATCACAAGGACTCGAAAGGTATCAACTGAATTGGTTAGTTACAGGGTAGATTTATAACGAAAGAGAACTTGTTGGCTCTCGCTCGTGCAAGAGGTCCGAATTTTGGACGAGCTTGAGCAAATACGCGAAAAGAAATTACGTGAGCTGATTGGGCAAATGTCAACACCGAACATAGACAAACCGATTGTTGTTAGTGACAGGAACTTTGACCAAACGGTCAAGAATTACCCTCTAATTGTAGTTGATTGCTGGGCGGCCTGGTGTGCTCCATGCCGCGCAATCGCACCCGTGGTGGAGGAGCTTGCGAAGGAGTACAGCGGGAAGGTCGTGTTCGGGAAGCTGAATGTTGACGACAACCCAGAGACTGCTGAAAAGTTTAGCATTAGGGCGATACCCACACTGCTTGTGATGAAGAACGGCAGTGAAGCGGACCGCATAGTTGGCGTACTACCTAAGAACCAACTTGAAGCGCGGATAGGGGCAGTCGCTTAGAGTTAACTGAAAACAAACTCTCTTACAATTCGTTCCGCGCCAGGCTAATTTCCTAGCAGGTCACCCAAAGCGCATCTTAAGAGCGGCCGTTCAAAATGGTGTGTTAAGGTGCCTTAGGTGGGAATATACGAATTTGAAGGGCGTATTCCGAAAATAGCACCCAACGCATACGTCGATGAAGACGCAAAGGTTCTGGGCGATGTTACAATAGGGCCGCAATGCTACGTTGGTCCAGGCGCTAGAATCAGGGGAGATTACGGGACGATTACAATAGGTGAAAAAACGAGCATACAAGAAAACTGTGTCCTCCACGCAAGGATTAATGAAAAATGTGAAGTCGGCAACCACGTTCAAATCGGGCACGGGGCGCTTCTTCACAACTGCACAATCAAGGACTATGCTGTGATTGGCGTTGGCGCAATCGTGAGCGATTACGGGACCGTTGGAGTCTGGAGCATCGTAGGTGAGGGGGCAGTAGTAACTAGCAATCAAACGATTCCTGATGGTAAAGTTGCCGTCGGGGTTCCCGCGAAAGTTATTCGAGACGTTGTAGACGCGGATAAACAACTTTGGACTAAGTACAAGGAAGCGTATGCTGACCTCGCATTGCGATATCCTAAAGGCCTGAGGCGGATAAGGTAGAAACGAATCAGGTCTTCGGCAATCTTAATGTTGGAATTCCACTAAGACTACCTGATGGGCGATGCCCAAAGATCTGATAGCGGTTCTTGATTTCGGAGGCCAATATTCTCACCTCATAACTCGCCGTGTAAGAGAATGTGAAGTCTATTCAGAACTACTGCCATACACAATGACATCGCAAGACATCCTGAAACTGAAAACGAAGGGCATCATTCTCTCCGGCGGTCCGGCCAGCGTATACGACGAGAATGCTCCCAAGTGTGACCCCGGGATTTTTCGGTTAGGTGTACCTGTACTGGGGATCTGCTACGGCCTGCAAGTCATGGTTCAAATGTTGGGCGGCCGTGTGAAGGCGACAAAGCGCCGAGAGTATGGAAAAACACAGCTGAACATAATTGACCACTCGGACCTGTTCCAAGGAATCAATAGCCCCATAACTTCATGGATGAGCCATGGGGATTACGCGGAAACTCTACCTGACGGCTTCGAGGTTATAGCCAGTTCAGAAAATTGCAAAACTGCCGCCATACGGGATCCTTCACGCCGACTATACGGGGTCCAGTTTCATCCGGAGGTCGCACACACAGAGAACGGCTTGGAAATCATAAGGAATTTTGCGACGAAAACAAGCGCTTGTTCCCAAAGCTGGAATCCAAAGTCGATAATCGAAACCGCAGTTCAACAAATTCGATCCGAAGTTGGAGATGGCGACGTCCTATCGGCTGTAAGCGGAGGAGTTGACTCAACGACGACCGCAGTGCTCGTACAGAGGGCCGTCGGCAAACGGCTGACGAGTATTTTCGTAAATCACGGCCTCTTGAGAAAAGATGAAGAGAAAGTAGTCCTAAGGACTTTGGAGGACACACTCAAACTTAATGTACATTACGTGGACGCTTCCGAAAGATTTCTCAAACGTCTCAAAGGTGTGACTGACCCTGAACAGAAGCGGAAGATTATAGGTGAAGAATTCATCAAAGTCTTTGACGAAGAGAGTTCAAAAATCGGAACCTTTCGATGGCTAGCTCAAGGAACGCTCTACCCAGATGTCATCGAAAGCGCGGGGACTGGTAGCATCGCGGCGCGAATCAAAACTCATCACAATGTTGGAGGAATTCCAGAGTGGTCGAGGTTCAGGATTCTCGAACCACTAAGGTTTCTGTACAAGGACGAAGTTCGCAAAATTGCACGAGAACTTGGTGTCCCTGAGGCGATTGTGAACACACACCCATTTCCAGGTCCTGGTCTAGCGGTTCGGATTGTTGGTGATGTAACGGAGGAGAAGATTCGCATATGTAGAGACGCCAGCGCAATAGTGGAGGAAGTTCTAGCCAGCCATGGCCTTTACGACTCGGTCTGGCAAGCGTTCGCTATCGTGGGCGATGATCTAGTGGTCGGAGTGCTTGGCGATCAACGCCAATTAGCGCATATTGTAACTGTCCGTATCGTCAAATCATTGGACGGTATGACCGCAGACTGGGCTAGAATTTCGCCTGATGTCCTAGAGGAGCTCAGCAGCCGAATTACGGGCGAAGTGCCTGGCGTAACTTGGGTGACATACGCCATAACTTCGAAACCGCCCTCCACGATTGAGCCGGGGTAACGATCAGAAAATCTGGCGAATAGACATAAGCCTCGCTCAAGTCAGGAGCAAAGAAAAAGAATCGGTGAAAAAAAGTTACGGTTTGTGGATTACTTTGGTTTGAATGAGTGGCCGCAACCACACGTCTCGATTGCATTCGGGTTGTTTACCCTGAAGCCTTCACCCATGACTGATTCAACATAGTCGACTTCAGATCCATCCACGTATTGCGCGCTTTGTTCGTCAACTAGAAGTTTTACTCCGTGAGCTTCAATGACATTGTCTCCGTCGGTCTGGTTGTCGAAGGCCAAACCGTACTGGAAGCCGCTGCAGCCACCGCCCGAAACATAAAGGCGCAGCCCGACGTTCTCTTTACCTTGCTTCTCTATCGCCGCTTTGACTTTCTCAGCAGCCTTCTCAGTCAACGAAATCTTCAAGGTGCTTGGGGAGTGTAGCATTCTAATGCACTAGGTTGCGGGTATTACGTATGGATTATTTAAGTTTAGGTCAATGAAAAACAAGACCCAAACGCATAACAAACGCCCCGCCTCCAAAGTGGGTGTTAAGCGCTTTTCGGGAGGTTTTCTTCATTGACGCAGACGCTCGGCATCGTTTACAGCGACGCCTTCCAGCAGTACAATTTTGGGCCGACCCATCCACTGAAACCTACTAGGCTGAAGTTGACCTTCGAGCTAATGAGATCAGCCAAATTACTTGCTTCGCCAAACGTGATGGTTTGCGAACCACGTGAGGCGACCTCTAATGAACTTACGCTCTTCCATGATGAAGAATATGTCAACCTAATCCATGAAGCTAGCAAGTCGGGGGAAGGGTTTCTCGATTTAGGAGACACTCCCGTGTTCAAAGGTTGCTACGAGGCATCAGCACTCGCGGTAGGCGCATCTCTGAAGGCGGTTGATATGGTAATGTCCGGTCAGGTAACTCATGCGATGAACATTTCCGGTGGGCTACACCATGCTCATCCAAGCCGAGCCTCAGGTTTCTGCATCTTTAACGATCCTGCTATCTCAATCGCTTACCTGAAGAAAAAATACTCCCTGGAGAAGATCCTCTACTTGGACGTGGATGCGCATCATGGAGATGGAGTAATGTATGGATTCTATTCAGACGCTGGTGTCTTGGACATAGACTTCCACGAAGATGGCCACCATCTTTTTCCTGGTACTGGCTTCACGGACGAAATAGGGGAAGGTAATGCCTCCGGACTTAAGATCAATATACCCTTATCCCCCTTAACGGGCGACGAGCCGTACATGGAGTTGTTCCGGGAGATTGTTCCCGCCGCGGTAAGGAGGTATAAGCCGCAAATTCTGCTACTCCAATGTGGAGCGGATGCGCACGCAAACGACCTTCTTGCTCACTTGCAGCTCACCACCAAGGCGTACGGAGATGTCGCGAAAATCGTTCATGAATTAGCTCATGAGGTTGCTGGCGGCCGCCTCGTAGTTTTTGGCGGCGGCGGATACAACGTAGCCAATGTTGTGAGAACGTGGACGTTCGTTGCTTCTGCTCTGATTCAGTACGCGCCTCCGAGAGAGATCCCAAAGGTTTGGCAGAAGATGTTTGAAGCTCTGGTCGGGGAAAAGGCTCCGGAATGTATCAGCAGTGAGGGAGAGGCGAAGCACGTACTTTCGTCCGACGTAATCCAGAAGCAACAAGCCGAGATCCTAAAGGACCTGAAACGAAGAATACCATGTCTATCGTAGCCTTTCATAGCAAGAGGAGTTTCAGGCATTCTCTGGCATTGATTCCTGCGGCTTCAGGACTCCTGTGAGGAGGTCTTTTTGAACTCGCAGATAATCCTCGGGTGTCCCAACGTCCGCCCAGTAGCCCTCATGTTTGTACCCGAAGATTGTGCCTTCCCGCATGAGCTTGGGAAACACATCCAACTCGAGCGAGGTTCGCCTTCCCTTTGGGATCTTCGCGAAGACGGATGGGCGAATTACGTAGACGCCAGCATTTACCCAAACTTCACCAGCTGGTTGTTTTCGCGGTTTCTCAACGAAGCTTACAACTCTGTTATCATTATCGAGTTCTACGGCGCCGAACCTTGTTGGTGTCTTCGTCTTCGCTAAGACAACTGTGGCGAGCGAGTTGGACTTCTTATGCGCGTATATTAATTTGTCAAGGTCGAGTCCTGAAAAAATCACGTCGCCATTGAGGGCTAGGAAATCGGAGCTTAGCATCTGCTCAGCATTCTTGATAGCGCCTCCCGTGTCCAGTGGTTCCTTCTCGAAGCTGAAACGCAATCGTACCCCAAGCCGGTGCTCGTCCAAGTATCGCACAATTTGTTCCTGAAGGTAACCTACTGCCAATACGATCCTGTCAAATTCGTATCGTTTCAGGTACTCAATTTGGTACTCAATCAACGCTTGGTATCCTATCGGCAGAAGAGCTTTGGGTGTTGAGAAGGAAGTCGGCCTGACCCGGGTTTCAAGCCCGCCGCACAGGATTAATGCTGTCCTTTCCGGGCGAAATTGTTCCATTCCAAGTTTCAAAAGGAATTCTGCTGTCTGGGATCGGTTGGTAAAGCGTGTACCGTCCACGAGTAAGTCCACTTTATGCATGAGCGATGGGTCTATGGTCATACTGAAACGGCGTTTCATGGCTAGCTTAGTAATACATCATAGCCTTTAATTGTATTACGGTTGATTCTTGTTCGGTGTATTCTCATTGGATACATGCCCGGCTTGCGGAAGCAGGGACTTGGAATTCCTCATGTCTCACGAGCAAGCAGCTCAGATCAAATGCACGAACTGCGTAAACATTTGGTGGGGCCAAAGCTAGTCCAGAGAACAATCCGCAGCAAACTTAGCGTGCACTCTTGCCACGAAGAATACTGGGGAAACTGCTCAATAGCAGAGAGTAACATTTTCACAGTCCTGCGGATAGGTGATACGCCGAAGGTCATACGGCGACGACTAATATTCAGTAGAGAAGTATTACCAGAAAGCCTTTAATTGTATTACATTATTGTATAAAGGCTGGCGGTCATCTACATGATGCGTGTTTGTCCGGCCTGTGGGAGTCGGCGAATAGGATTGAGGCAGAGAAACACTTCGGAAGTACGAATTGAATATTTGCCTGCGTTTGAGGAGTTCACCCAAGTTGTATGCGCTAGCTGCCACAACCTGTGGTGGGATCGCAGCTAAGCTGGGGACGCGTGAGAGCCCACATCGCTGTGGGATATGAAGTCTTAACTCTTCTTTTCTGCGCATTGCTTTCTTGCAGCGTCTAGAACGACTCTCTGTTCGACTTGGGCAACCATCCTTCGTGTGTGGACTATGACATCTGGGTTCACTGAGATGCTATCTATGCCGGATTCAACAAGAAACTTCGCGAATTCAGGATAGACGCTTGGCGCTTGGCCGCAGATGCTTACGGTTTTGCCGTAGCTGTGGGCTGTCTCGATAAGTTCCTTGATTGCCCGTTTGACAGCGAGGTTTCTTTCGTCAAACAATGGCGCCAAAACTTCATTGTCCCTGTCGGCCCCGAGTATCAGCATTGTTAGGTCATTGCTGCCAATTGAGAAACCGTCCGCACCAGCTTTGCAGAATTCATCCGCCAATATTATGTTGCTGGGAATTTCTGCCATAATCCAGAGTTTGAAATCCTCTGACTGCACCAAGCCTTCCTGTCGGAGGAGCTCACGGATTTTCACGAATTCGTCTACCGTGCGGTTGAAGGGGATCATGCACCAAAGGTTTCTCATACCCATCTCGTTTCTGACTTTCTTGACCGCAGCAATCTCAAGCTTGAATGCGGGCTGGAACCGCGGGTCAGTGTACCGGCTCGCACCTCTCCAACCGATCAGCGGGTTCGCTTCTTTGATGGCACCCTCATATTTTTCTCCACCTTCGAGTTTAGCGTATTCGTTCGTTTTGAAGTCACTGAAGCGCAAAACGACCGTTCTCGGATAGAATGCTCTACAGATCGTTTCAAGTCCTGCTGACAACTTGTCAACGAATTCTTCAGGGTGCTTTTGCTCAATGAGCATCATGGGATGTTTCTTGACGTGGTCGCTTACGATGAATTCCATCCGCAGTAGGCCCACGCCGTCGACCGGTAACTGCGAGATTCTGTTGGCTAACTCTGGTTCACCAAGGTTGACGAAGATCTTTGTCCCGGTAACAGTAGGGTCCTTGAAAGCCGCCAATCCATCTGCTGCTGGTTGAGGTCTCGTGTCGAGCTCGGGGGTTTCTAGCACTATTCCCTTGTACACGATACCCATCTTTGCGTCAACTGTAACCTCTTCCCCGGTCTGTATTGTGTGAGTTCCAACTTTGGTTCCCGTTATGCACGGTATTCCTAATTCGCGACTTACAATGGCGGCATGGCATGTCATACCGCCGGCATCGGTGACGATTGCCCTTGACTTCTTCATTGTCGGCACCCAGTCGGGTGTAGTCATTTCGGTGACGAGGACTTCGCCGTTCTGAAACTCGCTTACGCGATCTGCCGTTAGGATAACGTGTGCCTTACCCGCTCCGACGCCAGGCGATGATGGCAGCCCTTTAAGGATAATTTTCTTCTCCGCCGCAACGAGAGGCGTGGGTTTCTTAATTGGACTTTTCTTGAGTGACCAAACTGTTTCGGGTCTTGCTTGTAGTATTAGTAGTTTCCCGGTCTGTGAGTCAACGCCCCATTCAATGTCCATTGCGTGCCCGTAGTGTTGTTCAATAGTCAACGCATATTTGGCCAGTTCAATTACTTCTTCATCTGTGATTACTTGCCGGTCCTTGAGATCGTCTGGAACCTTCTTCTCCTCTGTTCCCCCGGTCTTATTTCTCACAAGCATGATCGTCTTCGTGGGTATTTCCTTTCGGATGATTTTCATGCTCCCCTTATCTACGTAGTAGTCATCGGGAGTGACAGTCCCCTTCACGACGTACTCTCCTAACCCATAAGATGCCTCAACCAGGATTAAGGATTCATCGCCATTTGTTGGATCCATGGTGAACATAACGCCGCTGGATTCGGAGTAGCACATCATTTGCACTATTGCAGAAAGTGCGACGTCTTCGTGGTTGAAGCCTTTCTCAACTCGGTAGAAGATCGCGCGGTCTGTGAACAGACTCGCATAGCATTCCTTTACGCTCTCAATCACATTGCCTACTCCAGTAACGTTAAGGTAGCTTTCCTGTTGACCTGCGAAGCTGGCGTCGGGTAGGTCTTCAGCAGTTGCAGAGCTTCTAATGGCGACGAACGGGTTCTTGACTTTCTCTCGTTCGGCGAGTTTCTCATAGCCCTCGGCTATGACTCGTTCAAGTTCCTTCGGCATCGCCGCGGAACCAATCATCCCCCTGATTTCAGCACCAACCTTCTGGAGTGTGATCGTGTCGTTTGGGTCCAGCAAGGCCTTCAGGGCAGTAGCGATCTTGGATTCCAGCCCATTCCTTGCGAGGAACAACCTGAACGCGTCAGCAGTCAGGGCGAAGCCATAAGGTACCGGAACCTTCGTCTTGGAGGTCATTTCGCCCAGGCTTGCTGATTTTCCGCCAACGAGTGGCACATCTTGCTTACTGATTTGTTCGAACCAAAGTAGAAGGGGACCCATGTTTCAATTCCTCTGTCAGTCTCTTTGAAAGGTAACACTTCTGGGCGGAAGCCTTCAGAATAAGTAATATCTACGTACGGTAAATACGGGAACTTACATTGACAGGCGGCCTTCAAATCGAGCCCGATTACGACAACCCCATCGCCACTTCTCCGAGATACACGCTGTAACTCAGGATAGAAGTTCTTGAGGAGATACGGTTTGTACGTCTACTTGTTTGAAGAAGGCACCACGAGGCTCCGGAACCTCCTTGGCGGCAAGGGGGCAGATTTAGCGGAGATGACAGGCCTCGGCCTCCCTGTCCCCCCTGGCATGACCATAACAACCGAGGCATGCAACTACTACAATTCTCACGGGTCAAAGTTCCCAGATGGGCTTGAAGACGAAATCCGCGTGAAAATAAAAGCCCTCGAATCGAGAACTCAAAAAACCTTCGGAGACGCTGCAAATCCGCTGCTAGTTTCCGTTCGGTCCGGTGCACCAATCTCAATGCCGGGAATGATGGATACTGTACTCAACCTTGGCTTGAACGACAAAACAGTGAAAGGTGTCATCCGACAGACGAGCAACGAACGATTTGCGTACGACGACTACAGACGTTTCGTTCAGATGTTCGGTAAAGTGGTGCTCGGGGTCAAGGGCGACGGCTTCGAGTTAATCATTCGGCAACACAAAGAAAAGTTGGGTGTGAAATCCGATGTTGAGGTCGATGCGACAACTTGGGCGTCACTGGTTCAAGAATTCAAAGGTCTCATCAAAAAAGAGACGGGACAGGACTATCCCGAGGATCCGTGGACTCAACTGCAGATGGCGGTTGCGGCGGTCTTCCGATCATGGAATGGTCAAAGGGCTGTCTTCTACCGCTTGACCAACAAGATTCCTGAAACGCTAGGGACGGCCGTCAACGTTCAGACCATGGTCTTCGGAAACATGGGGGCTGATTCAGGGACCGGCGTTTGTTTTACGAGAAACCCTTCATCGGGGGAACCAAAGCTGTTTGGCGAGTTTCTCATGAACGCACAGGGCGAGGATGTGGTTGCCGGAATCAGAACGCCTAAGCCAATAGCCCAACTAGCCGATGAAATGCCCACTGTCTATAGCCAATTGCTTGACGTGTGCAAACTCCTCGAACGCCATTTCAGGGAAATGCAAGATATCGAATTCACAGTTGAAAGAGGAAAACTATTCATTCTTCAAACCCGCTCAGGGAAGCGAACCGCCCCCGCCGCCATTCGAATTGCTGTTGATATGGTCAAAGAAAGGCTGCTTACCAAGCAACAGGCACTGCTTCGGATTCTACCCTCGCACCTCGAACACATTGTGCACAAGCAGATTGATCCAGGATTCAACGCTAAACCAATAGCAACTGGTCTACCCGCGTCGCCTGGGGCTGCAACTGGGAAAGTGATTTTCGATACTGACGAAGCTCACTCTTTGGGCTCCAGCGGGGAGGACGTCATACTCGTTAGGGAGGAGACCACGCCAGAGGACATCCACGGGATGGTTGCTGCTAAGGGCGTGCTCACGAGCAGGGGAGGGATGACCTCTCATGCGGCGGTCGTAGCCCGCGGGATGGGAAAGCCCGCCGTTGTTGGTTGCGAACAGATAAGAATTGATCTGGCCACTGATTCTATGCAGACGCGCAAGGTTACGGTAAAGAAGAATGACATAATCACAATCGATGGGACGACTGGTAATGTGCTGCTCGGTACTGTGCCCACAATTGAACCGAGGCTGAGTGCTGAAGCTCAGCAGTTGTTAAGCTGGGCAGATGAGACTCGAAAACTCGGAGTCAGGGGGAACGCTGACACTCCAGAAGGGGCTGCGTTGGCCAGGGAGTTTGGGGCAGGCGGGATTGGCCTTTGCAGAACCGAACGAATGTTCAACGAACAGGACCGGCTTCCACTCGTCCAAGAGATGATACTCTCCACAACCGAAGAGGACCGTTTCCGCGCCTTAGAGAAGTTGAGGCCTCTACAGAAAGAGGATTTCAAACAAATACTCCGCAATATGCATGACCTACCGGTTACGATCCGATTACTGGACCTTCCACTCCACGAGTTTCTACCCAAATACGAAGAATTGGCAGCCGAAGTTGCCTCGCTGAAGGCGACAGGCGGTGACGCGGAATTGCTGGATTCAAAGGAACGAATGCTCAGGAAAGTCATGACGTTGGCTGAACATAATCCCATGCTAGGCCATAGGGGCTGCAGACTAGCGATAAGCCACCCTGAAATTTACGAGATGCAAACTCGTGCAATCTTCGAAGCCGCGGGCGAATTGCAAAGCGAAGGAGTTAGAGTTCGAGTGGAAATCATGCTCCCCCTAGTTGGAGCCGCCAATGAGATTCGGTTCCTGCGCGAAAAGATAACCTCCGTGGCCTCTAAGGTAATGGAGGAGAAGCGCATCAGTATCGACTACAAGATCGGGACCATGATAGAAGTTCCTAGAGCTGCATTGACGGCGGACGAGATAGCCCGCTATGCTGATTTCTTCTCCTTCGGGACAAACGATCTCACGCAGGCGACATTTGCATTCAGCAGGGATGATGCAGAAGCGAAGTTCTTCAAGGACTATTTCGACAAGAAGATCCTGAACTTCAACCCATTCGAGGTTCTTGACAGAGAAGGCGTTGGTAGGTTAATGCGCCTGGCAGTGGAGGCGGGTAGGAAGAGCAATCCGCAGCTAAAGGTTGGCATTTGTGGTGAACACGGCGGGGAGCCAAGCTCAGTTGAATTCTGCCATCAACTGCACCTCGACTATGTTAGTTGTTCCCCCTACAGAGTCCCCGTTGCACGCCTCGTCGCAGCCCAAGCAGAAGCCAGGGAGAGAGTGATTTCAACCAGCGAAAACTGATTACGGCCATCAAAAGCGATCTGTTCAATATCACAACAGCATAAGTTGCGATTTCAGGTAGAAATCGTTGTCTGAGACCCGACCAACCGTCATGGGTACACGTGGTGCCATTACTACCTCAAACTACATGGCTACATCGGCCGGATTCGAAATCCTTCTAGCCGGGGGAAACGCAATCGACGCTTCCATTGCTGCAGGATTGGCGCTGCATGTCGTCGAACCACATATGAATGGGATCGGCGGCGAAACCCCAATACTTCTGTACTCTGCTAGAAAGCGTAGAATCTTTGCCATATCAGGGCAAGGGCCTGCCCCAAAGGCTGCGACTCTCGAATTCTTCCAAGGAAACGGAATCAGGTTAATCCCAGGGGACGGGCTTCTTCCCGCAACGGTCCCCGCGTCCTTCGACGCTTGGATTACTTGCCTAAGGTTTTTTGGAACGATGACTCTCGGGGAAGTAATTGCCCCCGCCATTAGACTGGCCGAGGAAGGTTTTCCGGTGTATGCCGCGCTTCATCAGAATGTGACGCGACACGCCAAGCGTTTTCTCAGCGAATGGCCTACAACTGCAAGAATCTATCTTCCGCGCGGCAGAGCCCCTCGAATTGGCGAGGTTCTGAGACAAAAAGAACTGGCAAAGACTCTTCGCAACCTAGCGGAGGCGGAGCGGCGCGCTGGGAAGGACAGAGAGAAGGGGCTCGAAGCAGCGAAACGCTGTTTCTACGAAGGGCCCATCGCGCGAAAGATAGCGCAGTTCGCGGCAAAACGATCATTCAAGGATGCAACCGGAAAGTATCACAACGGGTTAATCACCCTGGAAGATCTTGCCGACTACAAGACGAGACTAGAGAAAACTGTGAACATAGTCTACAAGGGCGTAACCGTGCATAAGTGTGGACCCTGGAGCCAAGGACCTGTTCTCCTCCAACAGTTACGCTTGCTCGAAGGCTATGATCTAAGAAGGCTTCGACACAACTCAGCCGATTATATTCATCTAATCACGGAAGCGTCTAAGCTTGCTTTCGCGGATCGGGAGGCTTTCTACGGTGACCCGCTCTACACCGACGTCCCTCTCACAAGACTGCTTTCGCGTGGCTATTCTAGGAAGAGGAAGGAGCTCATCGACATGAGAAAGGCGTCACTAACGCTCCGGCCAGGCAGCGAATCTCACATCCCCGTTGCAGAGGGTACTACGTTCTATGCCGGTGACACAACCCACCTTGATGCCGTCGACTCAGATGGTAACATGGTTTCTGCAACTCCTAGCGGGGGGTGGATTTGGGGTTCTCCAGTGATCGAGGGTCTGGGGTTCCCGCTTGGAACGCGAGGCCAAATGTTCTCATTGGACGCCGCTCACCCGAATTGTATCGCGCCAGGGAAACGCCCGCGAACAACGTTAACTCCAAGCCTCATCACTTCGAAAAGGCGACCTGTTCTGGCCTTTGGGACGCCTGGCGGGGACCAACAAGACCAGTGGGCACTTCAATTCTTTCTCAATTTCGTGGAGTTCGGCATGGGTCTCCAGGGAGCCATTGATGCCCCATCATTCCATAATCAGCATTTTCCAAGCTCCTTCTATCCCAGAAAGGCAGAACTTGGCAGCCTGTACTTGGAAGGGCGAATACCCACAGGGATCGTGAACGAATTGAGGAGCCGAGGTCATAACGTGATTGTCCAAGGTGATTGGGTGAACGGCCGTATGACAGCAGTACATTATGATTGGGAGAATCATGTGGTGAGCGCTGCGGCCTCGTCGCGATATCAGACGGCCTACGCATTAGCACACTAACACGAATGACTCTCGACGCGGCATGGAAAGACAAGAGCACGCGGGTTAGATACCGACTACAGTCGTAGTGGTGCGCCGGGAGAGATTTGAACTCTCGACCGCCTTTCGCTGCCAATGACCGAGTCTCACATGACCTTCAACCAGAATCCATGATTGGACCTTTATCGGCGGAGAGAGGCTTGGACACTGCAGGCAATGAATCGTGGGTGGGACTTCTAACGGACAGCTCAAATTACCCAGTGGTTGAGGCGAAAGGCCTACAGAAAAGCTTCGACGGAGTCGAAGCGGTTCGGGGCATTAGCTTTGCAGTCCCTAAAGGCGAATGCTTTGGTTTCCTCGGCCCCAACGGGGCAGGGAAAACGACGACTATGAGGATTATAGGATGCGTTTCGCCATCAACCGCTGGTTCGTTTCACGTCTTCGGTTTGGATCCGAGTCGATCTCTAAGGGAAATCAAGAGACGGATTGGAGTCGTACCTCAGGAATCAAATTTAGACGAGGCATTGCCGGTTGAGGAGAACCTGACTGTCTACGCTCGATTCTTCAACGTGCCGTCACAATTAGCCAATCGACGGGCTAAGGAGCTGCTCAGCTTCATGGAGTTGACGGAGAAGAGGAATGCAAAGGTCGCCGACCTATCGGGAGGCATGAAGAGACGACTACTCATTTCTAGGGCACTAATGAGCGACCCTGAATTGTTGATTCTTGATGAGCCGACAACCGGGCTCGACCCCCAGGCGCGGCATCTCGTCTGGGACAAATTATTTGAGTTAAAAGGGCGTGGGGTCACGCAGATAATCACGACACACTACATGGACGAAGCTCAACAGCTGTGTGATAGGATCGTTATCATGGATCGAGGGTTGATAATGGAAGAGGGCAGGCCGAACGAACTGGTGGAGAAGCACATTGGCCGAGAAGTCCTCGAGATGAGATTGCCTGAGAAGCTCATTTCTGAAATACCGAAGGATGATCCTTTGATTCGAGGGTTTGATACCGCCAAGGATCTATTGATCCTATATTCGAACAAAGCTGATGCGCTATTAGACAAGATTCAGGCGATGGGTGTCAAAGCAGATTACGCGATTGTCCGGAGAAGCACATTAGAAGATGTTTTTCTAAAGCTAACAGGTAGGCGTTTGACCGAATGAACCCATTCAAGCCCGTGAGGTTCTCGCCACGTCAGGCGTTTAGGGTCTGGCAGCGGGAGGTCAGCGTCTACAGACATGTCTACAAGTCGACTATAATTTCGAATCTTATGGATCCGTTGGTGTATCTGCTCGCCTTAGGTTTTGGCTTGGGTGCGTACGTTACGCGAATTGAGGGGTTGTCCTACATTCAGTTCATTGCGCCTGGGCTAATTGCTTCATCGATAATGACGGCTGCGTCGTTCGAGACAACCATAAACACGTTCGTTCGAATCAATTTCGACAAAGTGTATGAAGCCATGATGGCGACCCCCGTAACTGTGGAAGACATCGTCGTGGGCGAATTGTTTTGGGCCACAACGAGGAGCACAATTTACGCAACCGTGATGCTTGTTGTTGTCGTCGCCCTCGGGCTCGTGCATTCTTGGTTTGCGATATTCGTGCCTTTCATGGGCGTACTAGGAGGTTTAATGTTCGCAGTTATCGGCTTAACCTATACTTCATTCTTGAAGAGCATATATCACGTGAACTACTTCTTCACCCTCTTTGTCACCCCGCTCTTCCTTTTCTCGGGAGTTTTCTATCCGTTGGATCCGCTACCGCAAATTGTGAAGGACATAGCATTCTTCAGTCCACTGTACCACCTTGTTAGCGTAGTTCGACCGTTGGTTCTCGGAAATGTCGGTATGCCCGTCCTGTTTGATCTCGCTTGGATTCTTGTGTTCCTCGCAATATTCACAGCAGTCCCAGTGAATTTGCTCCGAAGAAAACTAGTCAAGTAACTTAGTGGGCCGGGCCGGACTTGAACCGGCGACCATCTGCGCTCGGAACATTTGGTGGTGTTTGTCAGGCAGATATCCTAACCAGGCTAGACGACCGGCCCAAAGTGGCGCTGAATGAAGGACGCAGAGAAATAAAGACTACCCAATAGGTTGCAATGGTTCCGAGAATCCGGTGAGCCTAAGGTTAACTCGAAGCGCCCTTAGGGTGCCTTCGTTAAGAAATCGAAAGGTCTTTTTGTGAAGAAGAGAATTGTGGAAGGAGCTGGTAAGGTTGCCTAGACTTTACGACCAGATAATGCGTTTTGATAAACAGGTCCGCTTCGCCGCCATCGTAGATGGCCACGGCCGAATCTTGGAAGGGGGCATGCGTGAGGGCGTTCAGCCAATCGAACCCCTCGAAAAGACACCACACCTAATTGCGATGTTGGTCTCATTTCAGAAAGCTGAAGACCTGGCAGATTTCTTCGGCAGACCCGAGTATTCAATCCTGGTTCATGAGAAAATAATGGCCCTGCTCTTTCGTTCGGAGAAGAAGTTCGTGCTTGTCACGGCGGACAGGAAATTCGGCGTGAACAAGATTGCAAAGTTACGGAACTTGATTGTGAAAAAGCGCCAAAAGCGCTGAACATGTCCAGGATGCTGTCAGCTCGCTTGGTCACTCGAAGCGGCGACTGTTAAGGGCAGAGCTGTTTGTGATTCCGCTGGCTCCTGAACTGTGGTCGGCCGACCCCTATCAAAGATCCCACGAAGCCATTGTTTCACGTATGTTGATGGTAACTCCCAGAGCATGACCCTCTTGCTGTGCCGCATCGAATCATACATGAAACAGATGTGTGTGCAAAAACATTGATCAAGCTCAACCTGACGCACTTCCATCTTCCTTTCCAGTGAACCCCAAAACTCCTTGAAATTCATACCATAACGTCTTAGGTTTCCGATGGGTTTGCGGAGTTCGCAGACCCTTACATCCCCATTGTAATCAATAACGACTGAGGTTTGACCTGCTGTGCAGGGCATCTTCCACTTTGCGCGCTCAACATAATTCCGGTACTGTGTCTCATAGCTGAAAGCGTATCCCGCCTTCCAATACGCCCTCATCAAGGGCTCCAGCAATGATTTCTTCCGCGAGGGTTTCGAGAGGTATCGGAAATTAATCGGTAATACTTCTCGATAGATGCGCCCGAGCTTCTGTGGTTCTACGGCTTGAAGTGCTGGGTCTTTTGGGTCTCCGCGTATGACTTGGAAGTAGTGCCCATCGAGGTCGGCTTTCTCCTGGAAAAAGCGCCCCATCATTGTGATTTCGTTTTGATTTTCCTGTGTTATGACTGAATTTATGTAGAGTGTGAAGTTGGGCCAATCGGCTCGCAGAGCTTGAAGTTCAGCGATTGTGGCGAGGGCTTTCTCAAAGTTGCCTGCGACTCCCCTAATCTTGTCATGCGTCTCGCCGAGACCATCTATCGAAACGTCGATTTCAAGGTGAAGTTCGGGGCATGTATGTAGAACTTCTTTCACGACCTGAACAGTTTGAGCGGCGGGGATCCCATTGGTCGGGATGCGTACGTCGCGAATTTTGTTGTTCCGGTAGAATAGTTGTATTATTGCCGCAAGGTCCTTTCTAAGGAAAGGTTCACCGCCGGATACCCAAAGGTCGTGAAATTCAGGCATGGTTGATGATAGTTTGGTTAATTCTTCAAATGTGAGGTCGCCCTTGCGGTTTAGTTCAAGCCAGTAGAAGCATGTTCGGCATCTGGCGTTGCAGATTGAGGTTACAAAGAGGATGACTAGGTCAAGCTGTTTTACGAAGAGGGGTTTTGCGAAAGCTTCACGGTGAGGCAAGCGGGTTCATTTCCGTCAGCTTGTAAATTCGACCGCGCCATTCGATTTCACGGGTCCGGGTCGAATTAATTATGCAGTATGTCATAACCCAAGGAACAATAAGGCTTGCGATTGCTTCCTTAAATTTCGCTCTCCGGAATTCTTCTTTGAATTGGGGCATGGCTCGACTGAAGGTCGAGTTGCGCTGGATGCTTCGCAATATGCCTAGGAGGGATGGCGTGAAAAGCAAGGCTGATGGCACCAACCACAATGGGGCCACCGTCACCCCACATACCAAGCTAATGAGGCCCAGCAGAAACACGAAATCGAAGAATGCGTAAGCTCCCGCCGCATAATTCCAGAGGCCACGGTTGTAGACTTTAGTTAGGGCAGTTTGACGGGTCGCCCATCTAAGAAATTTGTGCCGGTCAGTTTGATTGAAAGTGGCGACGGTGCATTGGGGAAGAAATGTTGTTCGGTAACCATGTTTTCTTAATGCGGCGTTCAGGGCCAAATCGTCGCTAATCGCAGTAGGCCATAGCCGCCGAATGCCAATTTTATCAAGGGTTTCCGCCCTTACCGCCATCGCTCCACCCCAAGGGAAATTGTACCGGTCGTTGAAGAGCAGGTTCGTTCCGGAAGCGTTCCACGCAGACTCTGCGTAGGACCAAAATCCGCCCCGAGAAGGGAAGAGCCAACGGAAGCCAGTCGTAGCTCCCACGGACCCATCCTTGAGTGGATCAACTAGATTTCCAAGCCAAGTGGGCGTTACTCGTGCATCGCTGTCTACGATGGCGTAGACCTGCGCTTGTCCCCTATCTCGCGCCAAAGCGGTTAGGAGCGCTGCAACCTTCCCGCTAGCGGAGGCCGCGGGATCTGAAGTGTAAATCTGAGAATTTTCTTCCGAGCAGCGTGACAATACAGACTTGGCCACGGTGTAAGCTGGGTCTTCAGTTGAATCAACAACAATGGCGGTGTGGTAGTTATCGTACTTTTGATGCAACACGGCGGCCAGGTTTCCTTCCAGACCTGGTTCTTCTCCTTTACACGCCATGATTAGGCAGACTCGGGGGCGAAAACCTAGCTGCGGCCTCGCAAGCGCTTCTGAAGCTTTACGGTCAAATTCCAAACCCAAGTACAAAGAGTACAAAGAGGCTGCGACGGCAAGAAAACCAACTATGAGGAGGGAAACGTAAAGGGTCTCTCCGGGGAACAGAGGATATCCTCACTAGAAGCAGGATGCAGGATATATGTAACTAAGCTTCGATAACTTCGCATCTAATCTGTTTCAGCAACACGGCTGCTTGTTCCGGATCGATCTTGATTGTGTACAGTTGACTTGCAGTCCTAAGCTTCAGTTTTACGATATCCTTCAGCCGTTTCACGCGGCATTCTGTGGCCCGCTCTGAAATCTTCAGGAATTGTTCGGTGTCGGAAATCTCAGTCGGCATTCTAGCTCGGCTCTCTAATCGCTAAGAAAGGTTGGGAGAATATAAACCTGAACAGAATTCAAGGCGTGAAAATCAGTAGCTCTTCTTCGTATCGCCTTCCATCAACTATCGAACCGGGCGGTTTTCGCTCAACATGCCTTTGCGCAAGAAGCTCACCGAGTTTTCTGTCAGCTTCCTCACGCGAAATCGTGGGGTCTGTGAGCATCTTGAGTGGAACATCTACTCTGAGAGGGCGAGAAGGCATCACATGGCGTGTGATTTTGTGAGGCAGGAGGTGCCCCGTGATGCCGAATTCGCGAATTTGCTGTTTGCTGAAAATTGGTACAGAAATGATGAGATTCAGTTCGTTTGACTGGAGTTTTTGCAGGGCAGTAGTTTCCGGCGAGTAGGTCACAGCGTGCCCTTTCTTGACCATCGTTTTTTCGAGGCTTACCGCTGTTCTTGCGAGTTGAATTGGGTCTATTGATTCAGGCAATGAGAACTCCGCGTTGGTTCTGGTTATCATAATAGTTTGAGAATTGTTGCTCATTTTCGCCGGCTCAACCTTTCGCAATGAGTAGTGTAGCCCGGCGTCTATTAGCAGCCTTTCCGCGACTGTTTCAGCTTCGTCTACCGCGAAAAGCCTGAACCATGCTCCCACCTTGATCAGAGGGTTGTCGTAGTCGACCAAGCAGCAAGGAACAAAACGACACTTTAGCAGCCTCAATGAGTTGAAGCGGTGCATTCCATCTAGAATCACATAGTCCTCCTGATCGACGACCAGTGGATCTCGGAGTTCTCCCTCTCCTAGAACTTCATTCGCGAGCGATCCAACAACAGGGTCTATGACTTCTTCGTGCGGCTTGAGTTCGTCAAGGTTGACCATGGAAATTCTGAAACTCAGCTTTGACGAGCTAATTTCCATTCTTCAACCCTCGAGACGGAAGAAGGTGGGATTGGAGTGGGCTCTAAGGGTTACTGACAAGTGTTCGGTTTGAAAAGGGCGGTAGGTCAGCGGAAGAAAGATAGGGGAAACCGTTCGAACTGTCCCAAACGTGTCCTAAGATGAATTCTATTTCGTGAACTTCGTCATCTTAGTGCCGCAAGTCGGGCACGTCGCACGCATCATGTTACGACCCTTGGCAGTCTTCTCCATCGTGGTCTGATCGTCGGGCACAGTCTTCTTCTCCTTGCATTTCACGCAAAACATTTCGGCCAATGAACATTCCCTCCCCTTTCTGAATTGACTTGGTGTTAGCGGATGGCGAAGCCATAAAAGGCTTTGCTAATCAATCCTGAAGGTCGCAGCATTTCTTAACGAACTATGTAAGTTTTGATAAGTCAAAAGCAATCCTGGAATTGGGTCGCTCCAGAAACGATGGAACCATAAGCAAGTTAAGTGAAAACAGCGCGTTGGTTGATTGAATGCCAGCTCGAAAGCTAATATCAATTATCGGTACCGGAAAGTTGGGAAGCGCCGTCGCCCTGCAAGTGGCGCAGAGAGAACTAGGCGACCTGAGACTTGTTGACATAATTCAGGGCCTTCCACAAGGCGAAGCCCTCGACCTTGGGCAGATGGCAGCAGAACAGGGCGTGGACGTTGATATTGTTGGGTCAAATGATTACAAAGACATCGCGGGCTCAGACCTCGTTGTCGTCATTGGCGGTTTAGGTAGAAAACCTGGGATGACGAGGCTCGACCTGCAAGAAAAGAACGAAGCGATCATCCGAGGCATTGCCGAGAAGATCGTGGAATACGCTCCCAAAACATTAGTCTTGATGGTGACCAATCCGCTCGACGTGATGACCTACCTCGCTTGGAAGGTCACAGGATTCGAGCCCTCTCGAGTCTTTGGCCAGAGCGGAATGTTGGACACGATGCGTTTCAAGTACTTCATCGCGAAAGCGCTGAGAGTGTCGACGAGTTCGGTTCAAGCCGTAGTCATCGGTGAGCATGGGGATTCCATGGTTCCGTTGCCAAGGTTTTCAACTGTGAACGGTGTCCCGATAACCGAGTTGCTCTCAGCCGCGGAGGTCAATGATGCCGTTGACCATACCCGAAAGATTGCTGCTGAAGTCATTGCTCTGAAGGGAGCGACGATATACGCGCCCGCGCACGGAATTGCGCGAATGGTTGAGACCATCATCAAGGACAAGAAGATGGCGTTGTGCATGACGGCTCACTTGAACGGTCAATACGGACTCAAGGATGTGTATGTTGATGTTCCAGCGATTCTGGGCGCACAGGGTGTCGAGCGCGTAATTGAACTGAAGTTGAACCCTGAGGAATCTGCAGCCTTTCAGAAGTCCGTGGAAATTGTGAAGGCAGCCTGCGGTCATTTGAAAACGGTCAAGGCTTAAGCTTGTTCCCGGTACGCGCTCTAGCTACTCGGTTTGCTATTTGCGCGGCGACAACGCCTGCGGCTATACCTGAATCAATGTTTACAACCGATAGCCCAAGGGAGCAGGCCTGAAGCATGGCCATTAACGCCGCTTGCCCTTTCCCACCATAACCGTAGCCCGACGAACTAGGGACAGCAATAATAGGTATGTCGACTAGGCCTGCCACTACTGTCGGTAACGCTCCTTCGCGGCCCGCTACGACGATAAGGCAGTCAACGTTGTTCTTCACCATACCCGTCAATGGTTCGACCAATCGGTGGATGCCAGCGACTCCCGCGTCTGCTTCCAGAAAAGTTTCGCAACCCATTTCTTCTGCAATCATTGCTGCTTCTTCAGCGACTGGCAGATCAACCGTTCCGGCAGTTATGATGCCAACCCGACCGCCAGTCTCGACCTTTTTGTGACCAGTGTCACTGATTACGATGGTTGCAGCGTGCGGAGGTTTTTTCACTTCATAACCAACGAAGTGTTCTTTTAATTTCTGTAATTGCTGTTCGCTCACTCGGCTAACGATCGCTCGTCCATTCCTCGTAACCATCAAGTCGCAAATTTGAAGTAGGTCTCCGCTTGATTTTCCTTCGGCGAATATTATCTCAGGGACCCCGCGTCGAATCGTCCTTCCAATATCCAGCCGAGCTATCTTGGCAACATTCTCGATAGTGTTGATTTTCAACGCCCTCTCAGCATCATCGACAGAAATTTCGCCCTTGCGTAGTTTCTCAAGAATCTCTCGCAAGAAATTTCGCCAGCGTGGAAACGCCTAAGTACGAAGAGCTATAAGACCTACCATAAAATGTTACCAGCAATAGCGTCCGAACAATCGATGCAAGTCACGCTTCGAAATGTGCCCCCTGCTCTCCGCGAGAAGACTTCGAAGGCCCTGACTATGTTCAGTGGATATGGTAAGGTCATCGTAGCGTTCTCCGGGGGAATAGATAGCACCCTCGTAGCCCTCTTTGCGAAACTCGCACTTGGCGAGAATGCGATCGCGGTAACCGCGGACTCCCCTAGCCTTCCGTCGTCCGAATTGAAAGAGGCCGAGCAACTGGCTGAGGTGATAGGCATCAGGCACATGGTCATTCGAACCGAGGAATTAGATGATCCGAGGTATGCGGTTAACCCTGCTAACCGGTGCTATTTCTGCAAAAAAGAGTTGAGCCTTAAACTGAAAGAGCTGGCCTCCAACCTTGGGATTTCGATCATTGCGGATGGAACTAACCTAGACGACCTACAGGGGCACAGACCCGGAGCGGCAGCCCTCGCGCAAGAAGCCGTGAAGAGGCCGCTAGCCGAAGTTGGATTCACAAAGGGTGAGGTCAGAGAGTTAGCTAGGTTGTTCGGGCTTCCGAACTTCGACAAGCCGTCGATGCCATGCCTCTCCTCACGAATTCAGTACGGTCAAGCAATATCCCCGGAACGGCTGCAACGAGTTGAGAAATCGGAGAACTTCATTCGCTCGCTAATAGGGGTAAAAGAGTTACGTGTTAGAGATCACGGAAACTTAGCAAGAATCGAGGTGGGGAAAGATGAGCGGAAGCTCTTCTTCAACGAGTACCTACTTGATACAATTGGGAAGAAGTTGCGGGATTTCGGATTCATGTACGTCTCTTTCGACCTATTCGGTTACAGGACCGGAAGCATGAATGAAACATTAATTTCCAGCATAAGATCAGAGCCAGAATCGCTCATGGACTCTAGAGCCTCAAGGCCTAGCCACCGTGGGCAACAGGCAGCAATGCCAACTCATCGCCTTCCTTGAGTTCAGTTTCAAGACCCCTCAGGGTGTTAATCTCCCTTCCCGAGACCATGATTAGAGCGTTGGGCCGAGGGTCCGAAGTCGTACTGTCCATGAGTAATGATCTGAGAGTCCTAAACTCTCCTAGCGCAAATATTCGCTCGATCGCAGACTTGACAGTGCGTTCATTCTCAGGAAGCTCAACGGTGAGACTGTTCGCGCTGGCGGCTGACCTGAAGACGCCGTACAGTTTTAGTTGTACTCGCATCACTATTCTTCCGGAGGCCCGTCGAGTTTGCCCGCACTTATAGGATTTGCACGAGCAAACTATGGTTTTCTAACACATTAGCATCAAAGCTCCAACTAGGCTAATGCCGCGAGACCTTCAATTTTTGCCTTGAAATAAGCAAGAATTCTAATTCACAAGCGTTCGTAAACGAGTCATCTTTGCGATAAGAATCTCGCCCTCGTTTTCCGCGATTTTGACACGTAATGCTTACTTAATGTTATTAATTATTGTCCGGACCTCGCTTCGTCGAACAAAACAGTGGTTGGTTCCAGTGGGCAAGACGAAGCTATCAATCATACTGATTACCGTATCATTAATTGTGTTGGCTGTTGGCGCGATTCCCGCGAGTGCGCAAATGGGCGTTTGGCGCGACATCAACCCAGACGCTTACATCACCCCGGCTGCGAACCCGCAATTGAATTCCATCTATATGCTGTCATCGACAGAGGGATGGGCTGTCGGAGATTCCAGACCGACCACAAATACGATACTGGCGCTCCCAGCAATATTCCACTATGACGGATCAACATGGAATATTGTCCCAGCGCCCAAATTCCCAAGCTTCCCCTATACGCAAGCCGCTTACAATTTGACCTCAGTAACGTTTGGGTCCCCAAACAATCCGATTAGTAGAAACGATGGTTGGGCGGTCGGTTTCAATGGTACACTAGGCGCTGTCGTTGTGGGCCCGCCATTAACCCAACCATGTTCTGTTGTACCCACTCCGACTTTGAATCCCTGCCAGTCGGTTGCTCTACACTGGGACGGCGTTACTTGGCGTGCGGAAACCGCCGGCTTAAGCGGCGCGGATGCGGGACCGCTGTGGTCAGCGTTCATGGTCAGTTCAACTGATATTTGGGCCGTAGGACAGAACGAGCTGGGAACTGCTGGGACATTTTGGCATTGGACTGGCGTTCCGGGACTCGGCGGAGGATGGAATGAACCACAAATACCAGTCAAGGGCACATTCTTCTATGGCGTGTTCATGGTGAGCGCAACTGAAGGTTGGGCCGTCGGGTCAGGTGGCGCAATCTACCATTACTTCGGCGGCGTTTGGACCGCTTCCAGTTCTCCCATAACGGTTCCGCTAAGATCCGTATACATGCTGAGCCCAACGGAGGGATGGGCGGCTGGCGACGGAGGCACTATCGCTCACTATGCAGCGGGTACGTGGACAGGTCCCGTTAGTCCGGGAACGACGTTCAACAACCTGTTGTCAGTATTCATGATTTCCTCAACCGAAGGTTGGGCCTTCGGAAAAGCTGGCACGATACTTCATTATTCGGGCGGTTCATGGACGGCACTTCCACCTAACCTCGTACCAACGACCCCAGTAGCATCATTGAACTTCAACTCAGCATATTTCACAAGCGCCACCGACGGATGGGGCGTTGGAACTGATGGAGTGGTTCTTCATTTCGACGGGACAAACTACGGGACTATAACTAGCCCGACGATTAATAATTTCACATCAATTTCCTTCGGGCCACCCTTGACGGGTCCTATCGACCCGAATAATGGTTGGGCCGTAGGTAACGCGTCCACAACGGGAACCAACGAGCCGACGATTTATCATTGGAACGGATTTGTGTGGACGAAGGGTGTTGCTATTGGCGTTCAGAACAATCTGAATTCCGTCTTCATGGTGAACGGTGGCGACGCGTGGACTGTGGGTGGCGGAGTCACGCACCTGACTGCTACGTGCGCGGTACTTCCATGCCCAGTGATCCTGCATTTCACAGGAGGATCCTGGAATACCCTTACTCCGCCGTCAGGGTCCTACTTCCTCAATTCGGTTTTCATGGTGAGTTCGACCGAGGGATGGGCAGTTGGCCAGCAATCCGTGCCGCCGTACCTGTGCCCGCCGAGGCTGACAATGTGTACTACTGCCGGGATAATCCTTCATTACACAGTTACTGGAGGTGTAGGAACTTGGGCCATCTTTCCTGCTCCCTCGAGCCCCGCCCCTACGCCACCACTCAAATCAGTTTTCATGCTGGGCGCAAATGAGGGTTGGGCTGTAGGAGACAATGCGACGATCCTTCATTATACGGTGACCGGTGGCATCGGTACATGGAATCCTATAGTGGTTAGTGGAACGCCGGGGCTGAGCCCGAACGCGAATCTCACGTCCGTGTTCATGCTAAGCCCGACGAGCGGATGGGCTGTTGGTGGCATACAGGTATGCCCGGTTGGCTGTCTGGGTGCACTAAACGACGCCCCCGTTATCATTTACTGGGATGGAACAAAATGGGAACCGATAACCACGCCGCCAATTCCGGGCTTCATCACGCCGAGCGGACATACAAGTGGGATTCTCAAATCAGTCTTCTTCACTACGCCTAATGATGGTTGGGCGGTGGGCTATCCTGGAATGCTTGTGGCCAACATAATGCATTGGGATGGTACCGCTTGGAACCTTGTCACCTTGTCCCCCTCTTTGCTCGGCGCCACCGCTACTGGTCTAGGAGGTGCGCCACCAATCCTCACGTCCATATACATGACCACTGAAACCAGTGGCTGGATTGTTGGCGCTGAACCTGAATTCGGTTCTTCCACCTCCGACCCAACATTCTTCACTGATCCCACGATCCCACGGCAGGAATTCATGAAACCGCTTTCAACTATCCTTAGGTTCGCGCCGTTCGGAGGTATTTTCTCAACGACCTCCACAAACACGCTAGTATCAACGGTGTCTACTTCCACGACTGCTCTGACAACAACCATCACGACCTCGGTATCTACGGTGCCGGGCAGCGTGCCGATAACGATCAAGGTAGTCGACAGTCTAGGCAACCCGGTTCAGGGCGCAACCGTCAGTATTCCATCACTAGGGATGCAAGGCCAAACGGATTCCCAGGGCACAATTACTTTCACAGTACCACTAGGAACATATACGGTGAATATCGCTAAAGGTTCAACTTCAGCGTCTCCTTCGATTAACGTCGTAAGCGGAGGTCAAACGTTTACCCTCACCTTAGCGGTGGGGGGCGCTGGTATTCCAGGGTTCCCGGTTGAATCAATCGCCGCGGGATTATTCTTGGGCATGATGGCGCTCCTGCTAGCGCGTCGTAAGCGGAGATCGAGAGTTTGACCGCGGAGGAAAATCCGATGCACAACCGCCGTATCAGAATGGCGAACATCACTGCCACGCTTCCAGTCCAATTGCTGGATAGGGTGGATGAGCTAATCGATAATGACAGGGCACCATCTAGGTCATACGTGATACGAGAGGCTGTTACGAAATACCTGAAGGACTTTGAGAGGAAGTAATGTATTTGTGTGGCATAAGAAAACGAACTCATCGACGAGCAGGGCTCCCTCTCGCTGATACATTATTAGAGAGGCTGTAAGGAAGTATCTCAGGGAGCTCAAGCATAATTGACGTGTTCGTGTGGCACAGGACAACACTCAAATAGCATGACGTACACCTCAGCGACCAGTTGGTATGAAGGTCAGGTCTGAATTGTCTAAGAGGAAGCTTCCGATTCTCCTAGCACTCGCGGTTTCCGTCATTATTTTGGTGTCGAGTTTAGTGCCTTCAACAGTCGCGACAGCCGGACAATGGCGGCTGCTGAACCCCACCGAGTATGTGCCGGTTCCCGGTCCGACATCAAATCTGAAGAGCGTGTTCATGATTAACGGTGGAACAAGCGGGAAAGGCAGCGGCAACGGTTGGGCCGTGGGTGAAGATGGGCTGATATTCTTCTGGGACGGATTTTCATGGAACCAAGCCACTCCACCTTCTTCGACATGCACCTATGATTCGGTCAATTTCGGAGGGCCACTGAACCCCATTTCGAACGGTGTACAGACAACCTCTGGATGGACAGTCGGACTGTGCGGGACTGCCGCGACTTCACTCTACTGGAGCGGGGTTGGATGGCAAAGCTACCCAGTTCCCGCGTCGGGAGCATCTGAAGCGAGGTCCGTTTTCCTGATCAAGTCGGCATCATCGACCACCGACAACGTGATTGCGATTGCCGTAGGCAACGATGCAGGTTTTCCTGGCGGGGCGATCTGGACTTGGAACGGAGTTCCAGGAAACGGCGGAGGCTGGGTTGAACTCCCTTCAGCGCCTACACCGAATAATCTCAACTCGGTATACATGACACAAGCTTACCTTTCGACCTGCGTCGGGCCCGGTGTTCAAGGAGTCGCCGTAGGTGACTTGGGGACTATACTCACAGATTGCGGGACTTGGAGTGCTGCTGCGACCCCCGTGGCCGCAAACCTGTACGGCGTCGCGATGTCTTCCTCGACGAGCGGCTGGGCCGTTGGAGCCTCCTGCACGATTATACGCACAACTAACGGTGTAACCTGGGCTCAGTATACGCCGATACCGTGCCTCGACCCCACCAAAACGTTAAGGTCCGTCGTACTGCTAAGCTCATCAGAAGGTTGGGCCGTAGGCGATTCAGACGCCAATGGTCATCCCGCTATACTTCACGGGACATCCCTAGATTCATCGCCTCAATGGACACAGGTTCCGGTCAATCAAGTAACCCCCACAGGACCGGTATCAGGTATAGGCCTCAATTCCATAACCTTCGCCACTTCGGGCGGAAACCTATGGGCGGTTGGTGCGTCGGGTGTTGCTGCTTTCTGCCAGAACAACTGCAGTTCAATGTCAAGCTCGATTTGGAGTACCACAACATCCCCATTGACGGGCGCCGCTACTCCCTATCAGCTGAATTCCGTATACATGGACAGTGACAGCGACGGATGGGCCGTAGGCCAAGCCAATCCTTTGGGCGCGCCTGTCTTGATTCAGTGGAACGGATACAGCTGGACTCAAGCCGCTTCTGTGCTTCCTGTTGTTACAGCGCCTCTGTACGGCGTGGCCATGTCGGGCTCATCGAACGCGTGGGCAGTAGGTGGAACGAGTACGAACGTTCCATCAACCCTCTATTTCAACGGTAACACATGGACCGGAGTCGCCGCTCCAAGCTGCACCTGCATTCTCAAGTCTGCATTCATGATAAGCGGGTCCGAAACTTGGTCAGTTGGGACAAATGGAGTAATCATGCACTCTACTACACAGGGTGGAACCTTCTCGTCTACCACCAGTCCTGTCCCGGCAGCAGCGACTCTGGATACTGTCTTCTTCACGGATTCGCAGAACGGCTGGGCCGGTGGAACATGTACCGCAGTTACAGCTAACTGCTTGGCTGTTGGTGATCCGATAATAATCCACACGGCGACCGATGGGGGCGATAACTGGGGCACGATTTTTACGGCCAGCCTCGGCCTACCCGTAACATCACCTACCTCCTATACTATTACATCGTTGTTCTTCCAAGACAACACCCACGGTTGGGCGACTGCGTCAAGCGGGTTCGCGAATCCCACCCTCATCCTTTTCTGGAACGGCGTTTCGTGGACTAAGGCTTCCCCAATAACGACGCATCCAAACGACGACTTGTTCGGTATCTCAGTGGAAGGAGGCACTCCTGCAACCGACGGTTGGGCAGTCGGACAGGATAGCGCCACAAGTATTCCGATGACGCTTCACTATGATGGTACCTCGTGGACGGAGATGTCTCTGACCCCCGCCATTCCAAATCCGGCGGTGCCGTCCCCGAACGGTGGGCTACTTGCGCTCTATCTTAGGTCAAGCACTAACGGTTTGGCCGTCGGCACGGGCTTTGGTGCTAATACGCTCGCAACAATTCTTCACCTCGACCCTCCGGGCTCATTCCAGAACACCGTTGTACAACAGACAACTGTAACGAACATCGTCACGACAACTCCAAGTGCAACTTCAATTACGAGCAGCACATCGGTCACTTCAACGAGTTCATCAACGACGGCGAGTAGTTCATCAACGACGACGAGTACCTTACCACCGACTACGATAGTGAGCACATCGATGGCGACAGTCACGGTCGGGAACACACCCACAACTACGACTTCGCAGGCTACAAGTTCGGTTTCAACGCCTATGGCGCTGCCCCCAATCCCAGGCTTCCCACTGGAATCGATCCTTGCAGGCATACTCGTTGGCATCGCGGCCCTGACAATTCTCAGACGACGCAGAAAGTAGGCCGCCGTGCTTCGTCTCAGGTTACAACCTGACACGCTCTTTGCGCCATCCCAACGATGCTCTCTATGGCTGAGACAATCAACGTTAGGCTTCAACTACGCAACAGACTGTTAAACCACCGCATCATGGCCACTGGAAAATGACATGGGTTTGAGGGTTTTTGCGGGTAGCTTTATCTTCCGAGCTTCCAACACGACTGTTGATTTCGGTTGAGGCTCAAATCACTAATCACAATGTGCATCGTTCTGGCGGCTTTAGTTGGTACGTTGAGTTTAACCGCCCCTGCCTCAGCTAACAGCCCGCAAGAGACAACCAGCATTAGTTTCACAATCACAACGACAACGAACTACCCAGTCCAAACGGGCGGCATGTTACAGGTGAATTTTAACTCGGTTCAAGTGGACACTGTTCCCCCGCAGGCCTACTCGTTCGGGGTTAACGCCAAGACTTCTCTAGGCTTGTGGATAACCAGGCTGCACTGGGAGTTTGGCGACGGTGCATTCCTGGATGTTCCATATTGTTGCCAGAGCCAGGTCAGCGAGGTACAGAACCACGCTTACTCTCAACCAGGCTCATACACGGTAGTCGTAGTGGCTTATGATAACTCGGGGAACTTTGGCGACGCATTCGTCACCGTAAACTGGGTACAACCTGTCCCAGAGTACCAAACCCCCGGCCTACCACTCTTAATGTCCGTGTTTGCAGTCCTCGTAGTCGCGACATATGCAAAGAGCAAACGCCCCGTCCGCAGGCCTGTCTAATTCACCAAGGGTTACCTTCCCTTGGCACCGTTTGGCACCACCCCTTGATGGGTGGATCCACCCTAGCCCATGCCAGCTTGGTGCAACAGAACCCTTTTTCCCAGCTTAAAAAGGCCTTATATATTGAAGGTGGTTACGAGTGCCCAATTCCCCCCTATATAAGGTGACCAATCTGCCGGTCAAGAAGGCATTCATCAACGTCGAAAACGTCGTCGCCTCCGCGACCCTTCACCAGAATATCGACCTAAATTCAATCGTTCGCGTTTTCCCCGGCGTCGAATACCGACCCGAACAATTCCCCGGGCTCGTGTACAGGCTGAAGAAACCGAAAACGGCCACACTGATCTTCAGCTCGGGAAAGATGGTATGCACCGGTGCGAAGTCGGAGCGGCAAGCTAGGAAGGCTGTAATGAAAGTTGTCGATGAACTGAAGAGGAATGGCATCGTCATACTTGGCAAGCCGGAAATTATGATTCAGAATATTGTTGCGTCAGCCGGCCTCGGCGGAGCCATCGACCTGGAAAAGTCCACCTACTCGCTTAAACGCACGATGTACGAGCCAGAACAATTTCCAGGCCTAATCTACCGAATGGACGACCCGAAAGTCGTCATACTTCTATTCGCGAGCGGAAAATTAGTCTGCACAGGGGCGAAGAAGGAAACAGAAGTTCACAGGGCCGTCAATAAGCTTCAAGAAACACTTGAGGAAAAAGTTCTCATAGCATACGAAGCACCCGAGGCGACCCCCAAATCCTAAGGGCGGAAGCGAAAATGAGCAAGGCCCGCCAGTAGCCTCTATTGATTGGCAATGGCGGAGAAACGAAAGATCGCGGCCTACATTCTGATTAAGATCGCTCCAGGCAAGTCGAGGAACATTACCGATCAGTTATCGAAGATCGAAGGCGTAAAGACAGCGCACCCGGTCACGGGTATGTTCGATATCATCGCATACCTTGAAGCTGCCGACATCAACAACCTCACCGGAACCGTTAGGACACGCATACAAACATTAGGCGGCGTGCTTCGCACACACACTGCAATAGTGGGTGAACTCGTCACTACAGGTGACTGAGACCCAAACACGCTTTGTTTCTTGAGGTATTCGCGAAGCTATGCTCTACTTGTGCTTCCTAGCAGATTTCGATTCGCTATATTCAACAAAGATGATTAACGCAATTAATAGAATTATGAGAGTAATCCCTAGAGGTCCGCGGAGTTCTAGGCTTATCAGCCCGATGTAAGGGATTTTCATTACGTACACTCCCATGAGGTTCTCAGCGGGCACCCTCCAGCCATCCTGAACGCCATTGTGGTCGCCCTTAGTTTCGAAGAAAAGTGAGCCTCCATCGTTGAGCACAGCAATAACGCGATGGACTATCGGCATGTCATATTCGTACGGGCTGTGGAAGATGATGATTGTTCCCACCGTCACGCTTTGTGGGTCTACGCCCCGAACAATGATGATGTCCCCAACGTTCAGTACGGGCACCATGCTTCCCGATGAGACGACCATTAACGGGGAATCTGTGTGAAGCGCTAAACGCATCACCTCAACCCCTCCATAGGTTGCCGCGAAAAGTATGGCGATGAGAATCAGGACGCGCACAGTAGGATTCTTGAATGCTCGGACGGCTTTTGAGAAAGGACTGTCCTTAGACAAGCTTAGGTCGCAACCTCGAAACCACCCATCATTGATATTACTTTCGCATTTCCTACGCGCCTGAGTCAGGGCTTTGAACCCGACGGCTGCCCTTGCATGAGTCGGGCAAGTTCAAGCGTGGCGCGCTCCCCCGCCTCTAAGAAACTGATTCCGCCTTCGGTGATTTTGTAGATGCGACGGCCGCGGCCCTTTTCCGATTCCCATTCTCCCTGAATGTAACCATCCTCTTCAAGTGAATGTAGCAACGGATAGAGTGTTCCCGCGCTCAGGTAGACTCGATACTTGTCTCGGATTGCAATATTTACTTCGTAACCCCATTGAGGCTTCGCGCGTAGGAGCCTAAGTATGATTAGGTCAAGGTTGTTCTTGACCACCCGCTCTCGCCAATCTTTCTCCATGTTTCTTATCAAGCGTTAAGCCTCGCGACTTCTTGACATGCAAGCGATTAGTGGAATACGGTTACTCCCTTCATGCCCTGAATTATAAGTTCCCATTGGTTTCGGGCAATATGGCAGGAGGTCGGTCGGTGATGTTTACTGTTTATTCAACTATGTTGACTTGGCTTCCTTGACCGAGGCCAAGTGGCTGCTCTTCGAATTTCACTACGAGAAAGTCTGTCTCAATCCCGATGACTTTGCCTTTGAAATCCTTGGTCTTCGAGAATTGGAAGCTTGCATCGTGACCGATGAAACGGTCCAAGTCTGTCTCGGAGACTGTTATCCATGCCTTGTTTTCAGCGTCGTCAAATGTGATAACCACGCCTATCAATTTAGCCGACCTAGTTGGGTAGGTAACAGTTGTGAGTCTTGAAGTTTTCCAACAGACTCAGTCTAACTGCCGGCATGGCTTCGGTATTTAGCCCTCTACTCACCATTCCCTATTTCCTCCAGCCTTTGCCTTCGTCTTTCCTCAGCCTCCTTCCAGCGGCGTTTTTCCTCGTCCGTCTCGAGTTTCAAGAGGGGGACTTGGATGGGTCTATGAGACTTGTCGAGGGCGACGTAGGTGAGGAAACATGTGCCCGTGTGCCTAACTTCTCCTGTTATGGGATTTTCAGCTTCGACGCGGACACCAATTTCCATCGAAGTTCTGTGAACGTAATTGATGGAACCGATTAGACGTAGCATGTCGCCGATGTAGACTGGGGAATAGAAGTCCATTCGGTCTATTGATGCAGTTACCACGTTGCTGCGGGCGTGCTTGAGGGCGACAATGGATGCTGCTTCATCAATCATCCTGAGTATGCTGCCGCCGAATACGTTTCCCGCTACATTCGCATCCATGGGCATCATTATTCGGACCATGGTGGTTGACGATTGACTTGGAGTCTTCGCGGTTTGAGCCATAATCATTGACCGAATGTCAAGGGTAGTAATCTTATGGAATAACGGTTTCTCTGGTTGAATTCAGGGCCGTGGGTCGATTCGAGAGCCTTCACGAGTGGATCTACTCAAGAATTGGTTGTTTGGGCAGCCACACCTTTCACCTTAGTTTTGGTTTGGAAAGAATTAATATAGATAAGAGCCTAGGCCCGCCTTAGTTCACTTTGTACGGTGGTTAATATGGAGACAATTCAGGTAGAAAGGGCTGAGACTAAGCTAATCAGGGAAACCAGAAGCATCTGCCCTGATTGCAACAGGATTCTTGCCGCAAATGTCTTCGAACGTGAAGGCAAAATTTGGTTAGGCAAAACTTGTCCAGAACATGGCGAGATAGAGGAACTGTACTTCGGTTCCGCCGACATGTACTACAAGTTCTCTAAGTTCTCCCACAATGGTAAGGGTATCGAGAACCCGAACGTTCCCTTGGAGAAGTGTGCCTGCCCAACTAACTGCGGCCTTTGTACGAGTCACCTTAGCCACTCAGGGCTAACGAACCTCGTAATCACCAACCGCTGCGACCTAACCTGTTGGTACTGTTTCTTCTACGCTAAGAAAGGAGTTGAGGGCGCATACGTCTATGAACCTACACAGGCAAAGATTCGTGAAATGGTTCAAGTCCTCCGCGCGGAGAGGCCTGTACCAGGCAATGCAATCCAAATCACAGGCGGAGAACCAACGCTACGGGAAGACCTACCCGAAATCATCCGAATATGCAAGGAAGAAGGCGTTGAGCACATCCAGCTGAACAGTAACGCAATCAATATGGCGCAAGATTCCGGCTGCGCAAGGCGAGTCAGGGAAGCCGGAGTCAATACAGTTTACATGAGCTTCGACGGTGTCACCCCAAGAACGAACCCGAAGAACCATTGGGAAGCGCCGATTGCAATTGAAAACTGCCGACAAGCAGGACTAGGAGTCGTCCTCGTCCCAACAGTCATCAAGAGCATAAATGACCATGAATTAGGGGGCCTCATCAGATTCGGCCAAAGAAACATGGACGTAATCCACGCAGTGAACTTCCAGCCAGTCTCGTTGACAGGTCGGCTCAGCAAGTCCGAGCGAGAGAAATACCGAATAACGATCCCAGACTGCATCCAACGCATCGAAGAGCAGACGAACGGAGAGGTTCGAAGTGAAGACTGGTTCCCAGTCCCAAGTTGCGTTCCAATAACACACTTCGTCGAAGCCCTAACGAAACGCCCAAGATACGAGCTCTCAATCCACTTCGCCTGCGGAGCGGGCACCTACGTATTCAAAGAGGGCGACAAGCTAGTTCCGCTCTCATCGTTCGTTGACCTAGAAGGTCTCCTCGAATACTTGGATGAGAAGGCGGATGAGCTTAAGGCTGGCAAGAACAAATACCTAGTCGTTGCGAAAGTCCTCGCCAAGATGGGAACTTTCATCGACAGAAGCAAACAACCAAAGGGCCTAGCACTCAGCAAACTCCTCTTCAATGCACTAGTAAAGAACGACTACAGCTCCCTCGGAGCATTCCACCACAAATCCATGTTCCTAGGCATGATGCACTTCATGGACAAGTACAACCACGACGAAGAACGTCTCCGAAGATGCGACATACACTACCTAAGCCCAGACATGAGAATCATCCCATTCTGCGCATTCAACGTAATTCCAGAATGGTACAGGGACGCGATACAGCCAAAGTACGGAATTCCAATCGAACAATGGGAGAAGGAACACAAGACAACCCTCGAACAAGGATTGTACAAGGGCACACTCAGAAAAGGTAAGGGACACGCAGCAGGCTGCGGATGCCCACTCGGCGCGCTCAACACACCAAGCTCAGAACTACTCTCAATCGAGAACGGCATGATAAAGGGCAAGTAAGCAAGCCATAACACGGCTTCGCCCTTCACCCTTTTTTCCTTCCACCTCCAAAGTTACTGTAGACTCTGCGTCGGATTTGCTTGAAGAAAATCCGACGGTCTGTAAACCTGAACGTTTTTGTGTTGAACCAATTCTTAGTTCAGATAGCATTTCGGTGAGGCGGCTCTAGAATGGAACCCGATTATGATGTCATAATCGCCGGGGCTGGAATTGCAGGAATGATTACCGCAGCATCTGCTGCAAAGCACTCTAATCAGAATCTTAGGATTTTGGTTGTTGACCGAAACCCTAGGTCTCAAGCAGGAATGAAAACCGCGACTGGTTGGGTTTGCGGAGACGCAGTCAGCAAGAACAGCGTAGACTATCTGGCCTCAGAGGTAGGGATACACTATGGCAAACCTGAACTTGAGCGACCCGTTCACGGCGTAGTTGCATATTCCCCGGACCACGAATCAAAGGCCATGTTCGACGGGGAGGGTTTCGTCTTAAACCGCAAACTCCTGCCTCAAAGGCAGTTGAACGACGCGGAGAAACTTGGCGTAGAATTCTTGTTCGAGGCCTATGCTGACGCACTCGTCCATGAGGGCGGTTTCATCAAGGGCATTCATTGTAGGTCGTCGAAGGATAACTCCAGTTTCAAGAAGACTGCGAAGCTAATCGTAGACGCCACGGGATCAGCCTCGCGGCTTCGAACAAGCCTTCCAATAGACAGCCACATCGAGAAAGAGATCGACAAGGAAAACGACCTGGAATCAACGGGACGATACATTCTCAGGTTTGACGTTGCCAAGAAGGACGGAACGTTCTTCGACCCTGATTATTGTATCATTCACTTGGACCGGGAGATCGCGCCAGGCGGGTATGCTTGGGTGTTTCCGAAGGGCGAGGACAAGGTGAACATCGGCCTCGGTGTCCAGAAGAGACTGCTTGAACAACGAAATAGACAATTGGGGCGAAACGATACCTTACAGTCCTTAATCGATGAGTACGTGCGCACGAATCCAGTCATTAAGAATTGGAAGCTTGCGGACGGTTCGGAGGATATTGGAAACGAGAAAGGGAGCTGGCAGGTGCCTGTCCGAAGACAGAACGATTGCATGGTCGCAAACGGGTACATGATTGTGGGCGATGCCGCCTGGATGGCACGACCAATCGACGCGGGCGGAATTGGACCCGCGATATATGCTAGCACCATAGCTGGCAAAGTGGTTGCTGAAGCATTGCAAACGAACGATACTTCTGAGCGGGGGCTCTGGAAGTTCAATACGGAATATGTACGCACATACGGCTACAGAATGGCCAGCTTCGAAATCCTGAGGCGTTTCCTGCAGATACTGAGCAATGATGACCTAAACTATGGAATGAAACATTTCCTCGGACAAGATGATGTAGACAGCATCACCCGAAGAGAGCATCCAGAATTCAAACACGTCGGCTTTGCCAGTCCCGCAAGAATTCTCTGGGCTCTCCCACGCCTCGCGTTGGCGAGAGGTCTGCGCTACACGGCTGAAAAAAGCAGGAAACTTATTCAACACTACATGGACTACCCGACCTCTCCGGATGGGTTCCCTGAATGGCATAACCGGTTCACCGAGGAACTGCATGAGGCGTACACGCGATTCTCCTAAAGTAGATAATGCCTACTCGTTCGCGTGCTAAACGCCGAGGCGAGCCTCTCCCAATGAAAACACGCATCAAATTCAAATAGGGCCAAGAATGCACCAGAAAGAGACAGCAAAGGGCACTGAGCTGAAATGCAGGAATTCCTCGAGAAAGTCAAGCCTAAACAGAAGAAATACTTCACCCAACTACGAACAGCGATCCGCGGCCTTCCTGAAACTGAAGAGTCTATTGAAATCGACGAGGTTTCAGGGGAATGGTGTCCAGTATACCGCGTCAAGGGCTCCGACTTAGTTTGGGTTCACTTCGATGAGCACTTGTGGATCAACTTTCCAGTAGAACCGAACTTTGAGAAGAAAGTCCTTCAAGATGAAAACCTCGACACCGAGGTCGTTGATTTCGTGAAAGAAGCCGAGGAGACCGGTGGGGTAAAATGGGCAACGGCCGAAATAAAATCAGTTGAAGGCGTCGACCAGGTCATCCCAATATTGAAGCTCAGGCATTCCGTATTGGTTTCATAGAATCAATCCCATTCAATCGGAGTTGCACTCGGCTCCTGTGAGAGCCGATGGAAACATCGAAAGTATCTTATACGATGTGGGACAGAAACTGAAAAATGCCCACTCTTAGTTACCAGGGAATTGGGCCGCGGCTGGTCGCGCAGATAATCGATTCTGTGGTACTTGTTGTCCTCTTCCTGTTGGTCGGGTTCGCGCTTTCAGGCTCATTCACATTCGAATTCCAAGGTGAGGCCGCTTATCCCTTCCTGATCGCCTACGGTTTAATCGTAATACTGTACTACGCAATCCTTGAGGGTACTATGGGTGCAACATTCGGCAAGAAGCTTGTCAAAATCAAGGTCGTTAAGGACGATGGGTCTGCGTGTGGTATTGGACCCGCTTTCGTCCGCACCTTACTGCGTTTCATTGATGCTTTGCCATTCCTCTACATCATTGGCTTGGTCCTCATCGCCCGATCAGAAAAGAAGCAGAGGCTCGGGGACCGCTTAGCGAGAACAGTCGTTGTGAAAGCCTGAGGATACCGGGGCGAATCTCTGTACTCCGGACACCGAATCCTTTCCTAAGTTAGAATCTATTGTTTGCCTTTGGGCGTTTTCTGATCAGGCGTACTGTCGGCCCACAGGTATTCGAAGTAGGTCTTAGCGAATTTTGCGAGGCCAATATGGTCGGACCAAATGGCTAGGCCTATCGCCTCTTCTCCTTCCTGTCCGAGGAGGAGGATGACTTCGTGGCCATCGGCGATTATTCCGCCGCCGAACATCTGTTCACGGATGCGCACATCACAGAACTTCGCCAGTTTGTCCATGGTTTCACTCATTGGGGTCTTCATAGTCATTATTTGCACCTTGACGCCCCTTTCCACAATGGTTTTGACGATCGGGATCAGCATTTCCGCGGTTGCGTCAGGTATCCCGGGAACTGCAACGAGGATCTCTTTCTGCACGTGTTCCACGGTTTCCCTGATCTTGGCGAGAACGTTGAAGGTTCCGCGCACGATCCAGATATCTGGGCGTTCCCTCACGCCTTTCTTCTCATATATTGGTTGAAGTTCATCTAGGACTAATCCTTCGTTCGTCTTGAGTGAGTTCTCAAGTTGGGATTTCGTAATTTCGAGTGCTACTGAGGGCGGTTTCGGATAGTACTTGCTTGGTCGCCCGTGTTCCATTTCAATCCAGCCTTTCTTTTCGAGCGACCCCAGCACTTCGTAGATTTTCGAATAGGGCACATCGGAGGCTTCGCTTAGCTGGCTTGCCGTTGCAGGGCCAATTTCAAGGAGTGAGGTGTATGAGCGTATTTCGTAGTCGGTTAGTCCGAATTCTTGGAGCGAACGCCTTGCTTTGTCGCTTATTGTCACTGCTAGCAGGCCTACGAATTGCGCTGATGGAGCTTTCTAGCTGGGATTGAATATAAGATTTCACTACTGAAAGTGGTTAACGATTAGTGGTTTTGTCGGGGTTCGTTTGAAACCCAATATGATTCCTTCGTCGTGAATTCCTTCTTCCAAATCGGGACTTCCTTCTTCACCCTCTCAACAGTTTCGGAAAGTGCGGAAAAAACGTCGTGGCGGTGTTTTCCAAGCACAGCGACGAAGAGGCTTGGTTCACCAACGTTCAAAGTATCAATAATGTGATGGATCGACACCTCGAGTATCCCTGCGCGTTTCTTGATCGTATCTCTAATTTCTTGCATGCGTTTGAGGGCAACATCAGTGTAGGCTTCGTATTCAAGGCGAACCACTTTCGCTTCAGACTCACGTACCGGATCTTCGCGAACCACACCGACGAAGCACGCTACTGCCCCGGCCTCATGATAACCAGCAAGCTGAGAAAGGTCACCCATTATTCTGTTCAGGTCAACCTCCCCCTTCTTGTGAAGTCCGATAACGTCCATCGGGGTTGGCGTCCAAGAATTACGTTGTCATGCTCAGGATGAAAAATGTTCTTTGAGGCTGAAGAGCAGAGGCGATTCTGTGACCTACGTTTTCTGCTGTATCTCGGTTTTCATTTTCTCGAGGTGTTGATTTTCAGAGTCAAACTTCGTTCCGACGATCTGCACTTGGTAGATGGTTTTGGGAGCGTTACAGAAATCGCACGGGGGCCCAAACCCTTCGGGGCTCGGTGAAACCCTAAGCCAGAGCTGGTTTATCCCAGCATAAGTAAGGTCAAGTCTGACTTTATCGCGGGCACAGTTCTCGCAAAGATAGAAAGGCATCGCGTACACTAGGGGACGCGATAGGCTTAGACCCGTTATTAACACTTCGAATCCGCGGGCGTGATCTACTTATGGGAAACTGCGTGCTTTCACAGGAGGCGTTATCTTCTGCTGGCCCTGCCAATGGGGTTAGTGGACTTCTTCGTCCCATTCGTAGGAAGCCTAACACTGCCCGTATTCGAGTCGTTCCTCTTTGCACTGGGGCTGGGATGTCTGGGTTTGACTTTGATAGTTGGGAGAGGCTTGGATTCCCCCAGCCGGCGACGACGTTAGTGAGTCCCAGTTCCGTTCGGCATTATGCGACTCAGGGTAAATGCCTTATCAACACAAAATGTTCAGGTTAACTCTGATTCCCTCATCGTCGCATTTCAAGTATGGGTTTGAACTTGGTTTAAACTTTCCCAGTTTCGAGAGGGTCCGAATAGAAGCTCTCCGACAGCCCAACTTAAATACAAACTGTGCCTATTTAGCTGCATTCGGTATCTCGCAAAGTTGGAATCTCTTTGAGATCTTCGAGTTTAGTTATCATACTGGGTGTTATGCTTGTGGCTTTGTTGCTTCCGACGAACGTACACGCCCCCCCTCCCCCTGTATTCTTGACGCTTACTCCTAGCCCGCAGACAATTTCTCAAACTCAAACTGCTACTTACCATATCGGCATCACCTCAACCCCGAGCACTTCTTTCACGATGTCAGTTTCGGGTGTTGTGGGGTCTTTCACCGCCAATCCTGTGACAACTGATCCCATCGGCGGGTTAGCCTCGGTAGACCTTGTTGCGGATGCGAGCACTCCTCCAACCTATTGCCCGGGAACATACAGCTTCACTGTTACGGCCACAGGCCCAGGGTCAGCGTCCATTGGGGGCGTGCTCACGGTTAACCAGGTAGGACCCCCTCTAATAGCTACGGTGTTTACAGACAAAACGAACTACCAGACGGGACAAACCATCAGAATATCCCTCTCGGTTTCTAGGCCAGCCGAAGGCCAAATCACGGTTACGGGGCCTTCCGGGTACTCTCCTTTAGGCTACCCATTCCAGACGTCAAGTGCTGGCAGCGGTGCCGTAGCGAGCTTCACCGCCGGAGCCATAGGAACGTATTCCGTTAGCGTGCAGGCGGATGATTATTGCAGCGGCTTCAGTAGCACCCAAACGACTTTCACCGTTAGCCCCAACAGTTACGACGTATCAATCACTGCCTCGGGAATACCTTCTCAGTATTCAACAAACGTGCAGATTGATGGGCACAACCAGGGGACAATCCAAGGTTCCCAGACCAAGTCGCTCAGCTTCCCAATTGGTTCCACACACTCAATAATGGTGGATCAATATGTTGCAGGGGACACGGGAGTGAGGTACTATGCATCACAAAACTCTTGGTCCGTATCGTCCACGGACAGTCACACGTTCAACTATCAGATCCAGTACCAGTTCAATGTGCTTACCGATCCGAGCGGCGTTACTCCTACGACAGGGGGAGGATGGTACCCTGACGGCCAATCGGTGCAGACGAACCAAGCTCCCCCGACCGTGGCAGGCCCAAGCGGCACTCAATTCGCTTTCAAGGACTGGGAACTTGATGGGGCACCCCAGAGCGGCAACCAACTAACTGTCACGATGAATGCGCCCCATACCGCTGTGGCCAAGTATTCAACTCAGTATCAGCTCGTGGTTGATTCACCCGGTGGACTTGGCAACCCACAAGGAGCGGGATACTACGATGCTGGGTCGACCGCAACCTTCTCTGTAACCTCACCCGTAGGCTTCCTGGTGCAGCAAGTCCTCGTCCATTGGCAAGGCGACTATACTGGGACTAACCCGCAAGGCACAGTCACTATGGACCAACCAAGAACCGTGCACGCAGTTTGGACGACAAGTTACACGCAAGCCTACATCGTTGGAGGCATTCTAGCAGTTGTTATAGTTGCAGCTGCAATCATGATGATGCGGCGAGGGAAGGGCGGCACGAAGGCTGATAAGCCGGCTAAGAAGAAAGGGTTCGGTTTGCGTATAGGTAAACCGAAAACCGAGAGTTAGGTGAAATCGTCTTGTCAACCGAAAAGGATGCGCAGAAAGACCTGCTGAAACTCTACGCCTACGGCACCCTAGCAAACTTCTGGGTAACCGTCGGGGCTAAGGACGCCGTAGACGAGGACGAGGCTCAAGCATTTCTTCAGCTTCAACAGTCTCTAGTCAAACGCTTCGAAGAGACATTAGAACCGCACTTGGATGAAGACTCAATGGAAGCCTTTCGAAAATTCGTCAGCCACTACAGAATCCGAATGGGATGACTTCAGAACTCTAATCTCAGCTGAGCATGCATCATCAGCGTGAGATTTGAGCTACGCGTAGCCAACCTGCGAATCTCGCCTGCTCAGAGGGACAGATATATTAGATGTCGGCCACGAGGCATACCAAGATAATTCAGGTAGGGTTTGCCTTGAAATACTCGAAGGCCATGTTCCTGACCGCGTTCATAATTCTGGCGTTGATGGTTCCAAGCGTTCGAGCCCCCGGGCCGCCTGTCTCCGTAACAGTGACTCCAAGTTCGCAAGCCGCCGCTCAGGGCAGTCAGGTGACCTATACAGTGAACCTTGCAGGCGCTCAGAACCCCAGTGGACAATATACCCTCAGCTTGTCAGGGTTGAACTCTGGACAATATTCATTTTCCCCGAATCCTCTAACTGTCTCAGGTGGATCCGGAGTCAGCACGCTAACAGTAAACACGAGTAGCGCCCCTGGGCTGTACTGTCCAGGTAGCTATCCATTCACTGTGACCGCGCAATACACTGGCCCACCGGCAATTCCAGACTCAGGCACAAGTTCAACAACCTTCCTGACAGTGACTCAGGTGGGACCACCACTGTCGATTTCTGTAAACACGGACAAACCAGCCTACATGATCGGAGATAAAGTAACCATATTGGTCACTCTTAACAGGCCCGCCGAAGGGTCAGTACAAATCTTGCCTCCTGGAGCAACGCCGCAGACATATTCCTTCACCACGAATGGGCCACAGACATTACAGAAAACCCTCTCCGCCTCTCAGTACATTGGCCGCTGGACCGTGCTTGTTCAAGCTGATGACTACTGCAGTGGGGGGGCTAGCGGAACCGCCTACTTCGACGTAACGCCGAATGCCTATGATGTTTCAATCTCGCTTTCCGGCGTGGCCACATCCGTTTCGGTTAACCTCCAGGTTGACGGCCAGAATGCGGGGTCGATGCTTGGTTCCGATGTTAAGACATTGAGTTTCAAGATTTCGACGCAACATTCCATATCAGTCGATCAGTATGTCCAAGGCGATACGGGGGTAAGATTCTACGCGGCACAGAATACCTGGACTACCAGTTCCGCCAGCAGCCATACCTTCTCGTACCAAGCGCAGTACTTGCTCACGGTCGCGACCGATCCGGATGGTATAACTCAGGTAAGTGGAGGGGGCTGGTATAATGCGGGTACTCCGGTTCCAATCGGACAACTCCCGCAAACGGTGAATGGTACAAGTGGCACTCGCTATAATCTGGTTGGCTGGTTCTTGGATGGAGCCGCGCAATCCGGAAATCCATTGACCGTTACCATGGACAAATCTCACAAGGCTGTTGCGAAATATGAGACGCAGTACCAGCTTCTAATCGACTCGCCTTTTGGGGATCCGAAAGGCCAAGGCTACTACACGGCCGGGTCAACGGCGACCTTCTCGGTAACTACCCCCTGGGGATTCCCAGTGCAACAAATCTTCCTCGGATGGCAAGGTGATTACACAGGCACGTCGCCACAAGCTTCCATCACAATGGATGGGCCGAAAGTTCTTCGCGCTACGTGGTCAACCAGCTACATACCACTCATAGCCCTAATCGTGGTGGCACTTGCAGTCGTGGCCGGGATCTTGTTTTGGAAGAAGCGAAAAAAGCCTCCTCCCGAAACTAAACCGACACCAAGCGCGGCCGCGGGGGAAGAGGCAGCCAAGAGCGTGAAATGCGCCTCGTGCGGAACCGACAACTCCACCGACCAGAAATTCTGCACAAACTGCGGAGAAAAACTGACAGAGAGCAAAAAGCATCACACTTAACCAACACAAACGCTCCCTCAGCTTTGTTGCGCGATGGCCTCGCTAACGGAGTCACTCCCAGAACAGAATCAAACCGACAGACTATTCTTCGTTCTTTCAGGCGAGCACGCATCCCTCCCCGCCGCAGAAGTAAAAGCGATTCTAGAAGCGAGTGGCGCAAAATTCTCCGGACCGACTCTGAGCTACAGGTTACTCACTCTAAACGCTCCATTCAGTGCCTTGAAGGCGGTTTCGGAAAGGAGCTTAATGTACGATTGGTGCGGCCTATGCTTGGGAGAATGTGAGGCCAATGAGCGGCAAATTGAGGCATTCGTGAAGAGTCAGCCGAATGAACGGTTAACTCGCGGCGCTGAAAGTTTTGCGGTTCGGTCTGTGCGGTTGGGTGGGGCTGCCAAGTCGGTCCGGCGCGTACCTTTGGAAGGGAGGATTGGGTGTGTTTTGAAAGAGTCGGTTCCACGGTTACGTGTTCAACTCGAGAACCCTGACCTCGTCTTTGCTTGCGTGTTGTATGAGGACAAGTTTCTGCTCGGTTTATCGAGCTATTCGAAGCCGTCTGGCCTCATCGCGCCTAGGCTGCCACGTAGGCGTCCCGCATTTCACCCGTCCACGATGCCGCCGAAGATAGCGAGGTGCATGGTCAACTTAGCGCGATCAGTTCCGGGCACAAGATTTGCCGATCCATTCTCAGGAGTGGGCGGTATTGCCATCGAGGCTGCGGTGATCGGTTGTAAAGTTCTAGGAGTGGATGCTAACCTTCGCATGCTTAGGGGCGCTCGGAGAAACATAAACTATTTTGGCTATGAGGCTGAAGGCTATCTCAATGCTGATGCCCGCCATCTCCCCATGCATGACTTGGACGCCATCGCAACTGACCCCCCCTACGGGCGGGGCTCGTCAACCATGGGAACTAAAGTAGCCGCTTTGGTTAAGGAGTTCCTAGAAGGAGTGAAGAGCTCGTTGAAAAAAGATGCCCACCTCTGCATATCCGCCCCCGTCGAAGTTCAAATTGAAGAATACGCAAAACAAGCAGGTTTCACGCTGAGGGAAAGACATCTCGCGAAAGTTCACCGCAGCTTAACTAGACAATTCGTCGTATTGCAAAACTCTTAGAATGGCTTCGAAAATGCCAATTTCCGTAACCTTTCTCGGGACGGGAGGAAGCGTCCCAAGCAAGTATCGAAACCTCCCAAGCGTCCTCGTGCGGAGAGGCCCAGAGGTAATGCTCTTCGATTGTGGGGAAGGTACGCAACGCCAATTCCTCCAAGCCAAAGCAGGAACCAACCGAAAGATGCGCATATTCATCAGCCATATGCACGGAGACCACGTATTCGGATTACCAGGATTACTCCACACCCTCTCCTTCATGGGAAGAACAAATGAGCTGGAGATTGTGGGCCCAAAAGGAATCGCAGACCTTGTAACCTCGGTTAATCGGGTTGTCAAATTATATTCGCGATTTCCCATTCGAATAAAGGAGGCACAACATGGCCGCGTTGTCAGTGACGAGGAATACGAAGTGCACGCTGCCCCGGCCGAGCACGGCATGCCTTGCTTGGCGTATGCATTCGTGGAGAAACCACGGCCTGGGAAGTTTGACCCTTCCAAAGCGCTGAAACTTGGCATTCCGGAGGGCCCGATGTGGAAGAAATTACAGGCCTCTGGTTCCGTGAAGATAGGAAGAAAACTGATTCCGTCAAGGCTTGTTGTTGGACCGCAAAGGCCCGGTGTGAAAATAACGTACGCTGTTGACACACGACCGTGCGCGGCCGTCGTAAAATTGGCGGCTAGGTCAGACCTTTTAATTCATGACAGCTGCTTCGCGGAAGCAGCTTCGGCGAAAGCAAGAGATTATGGCCACTCGACCGCGAGCGAAGCCGCGGGTGTTGCGAAGAGGAGTAAGTCCCGGAAATTAGCGCTCTTCCACATTAGCGCCATGTATGAGAATCCCGCGCCACTGCTGGCGCAGGCCAAAAGAATATTCCGCGAAACAATTCTCTCGAGAGATATGGCTACCGTCTACGTCTCCCCACATACTCTTGACTGAGGCCTGGTCCGGGGCGTGCCAAGAAGTCTATGACCGATTGAGGGTCCGACGACTCTATCTCGATAGAAATTGGTCCATTAGGAGATTCCCCCGTCGGTTCACAGAACGAGACTCGTCCCACGAACGCCGCTTGTTTGTTAAGATAGATCCTAATTCGTTGCCCTTCAGTTCGGCTGAAGAGAATCGACCTCGCGGCTGTCCGAATCCTCTCCTGCCTAATCAGATTCTGCAAGGTGGAAAGGAAGGTCAAACCGTCCCCTTGAATCCTGAGAACGACTTCGTTCCCCCGCATGCTGGTCTTGTGTATAGGTTCTGATGGGAACAGGTTGTGAAGTGCGCGTTCCACTTTCGCCTCATCTTCGGTTGGATTAACAACGGACTCGGCAGTGACGTCTGTGTCCATTATGTTTTCAACTTATTGAGAATGCCTTTGACGGTCGATTGAAGTTCGGTAATTGAATTTTCGTTGACGGCCAAATGATCAGCCAGAGCAATGACCTGTCCTAATCCCACCGTCAGCTCTCGATTATCGCGCTCGTAGAATGTGTCCCATGTCTTAGGATCATCGCTTCTTCCCCGCGACAGGAGCCGCTGAAAACGCGTCTTGGGTGAGGCGTGAATTACTAAGGTGATCACTTCAAACTTCGATTTGAGTTCGGTAAGCTCATGGAAGCTTCTGACTCCCTCCACGATGACTACGTTGGATTGGCATTGTTCAATCTTAGGAAGTAGCCTTTTGGCTACTGCGGCAGACCCCTCAAGTTCCCTAACCTGCAACATAACAGCGCCGATGTTTTGGGGGGTTGGGTCGAGCCCCCTGCGCTCAGTTTCTTCTCTGATTACGTCGCCGAGAACCAACACGTCGAAGCCAAGTTGCTTCGCCGCCGCTGATGCTACCCCCTTCCCAGCGCCGGGCATGCCGGAGATCGCGATGACTTTCTTTCTTGGCTGCATTTGCCGGCAAACGTCTCCGAGGTCTTCCCGCCCAATGGCTATGAACCGTTAAATTAGGTCATTCAATATTAGCCTTCGCTGACGGGAATCATATGTCGCAGGAACGCATACGGAGCTTCATCGCAGTTGACCTCGATGAGGCTTCAATACGCGAGCGAATAGTCGCGGTTCAGAGGGGTTTGGAGCAGACACGCGCACAACTGAAAATCGTGGAGCCAGAGATAATGCATCTGACACTCCGCTTTCTAGGAGAGGTTCCACAGACAACGGTTGGGAAAGTTGAGGAGGCGATGGATTCTGTGCGTTTTCCGCCGTTCGAAGCAGAGTTCACCGGCCTCGGAGTGTTCCCAAACCCGAGGCGAATCAACGTTGTCTGGGTGGGAATGAAGCATGGGCAAGAGCAATTGAACGGTATTTTCCAGCAGCTTGAACCGAAGCTTAGGCAGATTGGCTTGCCACCCGACGACAAGGGTTTCAGCCCTCACATGACAATCGCTCGCGTCAAGTCCGCTATGAACAGGGATGCCTTGGCGCAGTATGTTGAGAGTAAGCGTAGCGAAGAGTTCGGGAAGATGGCGGTAAAGGCTGTGCGATTAAAGAAGAGCACATTGACCCCTAGGGGGCCGATTTACACAACAATCCACGAGGTAATAGCTTCGCCCTAACGGATCAAGTGTACGTCTTGGACAAGTTCGGAGAGGTTTGTGATGCCGTTAAGAAGAAGATTGCTCCTTCACTGAAATTGAAAAGCGCAGTTGAGACAAGGGCTGAGCAGATTAGGGCTGCTGTCGAGCAGGAGTGCGTTAAGGCGAATCTCGAAGCTGAGGTCCGCTTGGACGGCTCCGTCGCGAAGGACACATGGATACGGGATCATGCCGACGTCGATATTTTCATGAGAGTAAGCCCACAGCTAACCAAAACGCAACTGCGAGATGTGTGCTTGCCAATTGCACGCGAGGCGCTTCTCCCTCACACAATCGTCGAGAGGTATGCGGAGCACCCGTACATAGAATCAACAGTAGAATTGGGTAGTAAGAGTGAGCTTCGGGTCAACGTTGTCCCATGCTACAAAGTCGAGAAAGGTAAATGGCTAAGCGCCACAGACAGGAGCCCCTACCACACCGAGTACATTAACCAACACTTCACTAAGGAGCAGCACGACGAAGTTCGCTTGCTCAAGGCCTTCATGAGGGGGATAGGGAGCTATGGAGCAGACATCAAAACTGGCGGCTTCAGCGGCATGCTATGCGAGACGCTCATAGTTTCGCGCAAGGATTTCCATCGTGTTGTTCAAGATTTCATGGGATGGCATGAGGACGAAGTCATAGACATTGAGAACTACTACGAGGGCAGGCGTGCAGAAGCGCACCGCGTCTTTCGAGAACCATTGATCGTCATCGATCCTGTGGACAAAGGCCGCAATTTAGCAGCCGCGGTCCGAGAGAACCAGCTCTGCAATTTTGTCGCTGCATGCAGGCAACTTGACTGGAAACCCACATCTGCTCTATTCGCGCAACCAAAAGTGAAGGCGTTGACCCCCGCTAATTACCGGAAACTCATTCGAACCCGTGGGTCGACAATCATCTGCCTAGTCGTGGGAAGAATAGATGCAGTTGTCGACATTCTATGGAGCCAACTCTACCGCACGCAGAGAGCGCTCGTCAACCTTCTGGAGAACAACGATTTCAAAGTGGTCCGATCATGGGCGTGGAGCGATGAAAAATCGTTGAACATAATTCTCTTCGAACTGGAGCAAGGATGTTTGCCTCGTCCGAAACGCCACGATGGTCCTTCAGTTTACGGGTTTGATGAGAGTGCTTCGTTCCTATCAAAACACGCGCCGAATCCCAATACAATCTCGGGCCCTTGGATTGAAAATGGCCATTGGGTTGTAGAAAAGAGGAGGTCAGTTGTTTCCGCAAATGCCTTGCTCAAGTCAGCACTTCGTTCTGGAGGGAAAGACGTCGGCGTTGCTTCTTTGCTTGCTGAGTCCTTCAGGAAGAGGTTACAAATTCTTGAAAATGAAAGGATTGTAAGGCTGATCGTCTCAAATACGGAGTTTGCCAAGGCCATGAGAACTTACCTCTCAGGAAGGCCAGCATGGTTTGCATGAAAACGAAATACCCCTACATGGGCTTCTGCAGTCCCGTTACTCACACATACTCACCTATCCTGGTACAGATCCCGATGAAGCGAAGGAAAGGATAATGGAGCTTTCAGAGATTGGGATTTCCGCTCTTCGTTTCCGAGGGGTCACCCAGATAGGCGGTATCCCAATTCTTGGGAAAGGTTGCGTTGGCGTCGTGACGCAGGCTCGTCTTGAAGGGAAACTTGTCGCTTTGAAGATCCGGCGTCTGGACGCCGACCGGCCATCGATGAACGACGAGGCTAGGCTGTTGCGGTTGGCGAATAGCGTTGATGTTGGGCCGCGTTTGATTTCTGCATCAAAGAACTTTCTAGCAATGGATTTTTTCCGAGGCATTCCACTATTCCGATGGGCAGAGGGTTCAAGGACAGGTGGAAGAGTGTTGAGGGAGCTAGTCACACGCCTCGTTACATGTTGCTTCATGCTTGACTCGATTGGGCTTGACCACGGGGAGTTGAGCCACGCCCCCAAGAATGTTCTTGTTAACAAGTTTGGCCATCCCTGTATTGTTGATTTCGAGAGCGCGAGCACGGCAAGGCGCGTCGCAAACGTCACATCACTACTTCAATACTTCCTGTTCGGAAGGGTGTCGAAAACGCTTCACGCTTCACAACTCTTCCCGGACAGAAGGAAGATCGTGAAGGCCCTAGGCGAATACAAGCACGATGGGTCGGTTGAAAATTTCCAGAGCGTGTTAGGCGCGCTTGGCCTGTTATGAAAGGTTCTTATGAGCGCTCATTTCTTTTCTGCCTCGAACGGGGCCGTCGTCTAGAAGAGACTGCTTAGCAACTCTCTGGACAACTTGGTCTGGGAACACGATTCCGCCAACAGGATACCAGAGCGCAAATGCGCGCGGTGAACCTGGGGCGCTGGCGTCCCTAAGAACGAAAAGTCTCAGGGCCAGAGGTCGTGGGTTCAAATCCCACCGGCCCCACCATCTAACGAACCGTCTACCCTCAGCGAAATTGCAACATTCGCATTCCATCTCAAAAAGAACGGCTAACGAGACTCCACGATTAGAGGAACAGTCCAGACACTCAAAGCCATAGGAAGAAACGTAAACCTGTTAGAACGAATAGCCACGATAAATTTCTGAGTAGAGACATAGTGCTAACGGCAGAGTAGTTTATCCACTTGTTAGCAGAAAACACTTGTGATAGGGACTCCAAGGACTTTATCCTATAATTGATACGCTAGAGGGCCTACCTCTTTCTCTTCCGCTGCCTAAGCAGCATAACTAGAGTGACCACGAACAGAGCAGCGAATACTACAGCTCCGCCAGCATAGAGCTGGTCTGCTGAAAACGTGAATGCCTGGGTCAGGGGCTGCGAGATAGCTTCGGTTTTGAGAAGGTTCATCGTCGTAGACGCAGGAATGGGGTTCGTAGCAGTGGTGTACATTGTGAAAGTTTCGACTTGAGACTTTGCGGACCACACGTTCAATGTGTACTGGACAGACTTTCTGCTATTTCCGGTCGTTAGAATCCAATAGTACTGGCCATCGCCCGGAGCTGTCCAGGCGGTTTCATAGGATGTCAAGATTTGAAACATTGCAAACACCGCAGGCCAAGCGCCGTTGTAACCATTTTGTGTGCCACATACAACGACATTGGGTGTTATAGGAGAATAATCGGGTTCATTTATGATGTTCAGAGAAGCAAACTGAGCTGCCGTCATAATATAGAAAACAAGCGGATTGTTGTTCGACGTTATCGAAAAGGAAACTTCAGCGCCCTGGGTCACGACAAAATAGTCATACACGATGGGACAGAGTTGAAGCAAGGAACCCTGGGAGTACACATAGATTCCAGGTGTTCCACCCAGCTTGCCTGCATAAGGAGAGGAACCATAATCGGTAGTGTAGGTTGTTGTCCCATAGCTTGTAGCTACAGGGGTGGTGACCGTGGTATACGCCTGACTTTGAACTGCTGGCAAACTGACAACTGGAAGCATAAGTAGAATCGTTACTAGAAGGCGAATAAATTTCGACAAGGCTACTAAGTAGCTTTCATGGTTTACAATAAATCGCTTTGTATATCATACGGCATTGTTCTCGACTGATTGTGAGTCAGACGACTTCGTACCGAACGTTACAAGGACCGTTATAATACGATTAAGGACTACATGCGTCTTCGAGACGCCTAATCCATACTTTATCATCAGAGCGGCCAACTCTCAACAGCTTCAAGAATTGGAAGTTCCCGCCACTATCCGAAAGAGTCTTCAGCAAAGGCAGCTGCACGCTGGTTTGTTCCGGCAACGCCATAGTATGGTCATTCAGATTGAGAATGGCACTCTAGGTTAAATCGTGACTCGTAATTGATTCTTTCCCAAGAATCAGCCCAAGAGACAGTTTTGGGTTCCTCTCGCTCGTCATGCTCGTCTACTTTCACAATTCACTGACCGTTAGACAGAAGCATCGAGTCCAGTTATTTGCTTACATGATTCACGGCAAGAACCGTGAATGAAGTTGAGCTGTCCGATTTGTGACCTGGAACTTCTCGGCCAAGATAAATGCCCGCTGAAACGTTGCGAACGATGTTGCTTATGGTTTGAGCTGCAGGATGACGGCAAGCTCATTCCCCTACGAATTGATAATCTAGCGAAATATCTCTAGAGCTGTCTAAGATTGCTATTCGAGAACAAGTCAACTAGAAGTCCTAACTGCAAGAACCAACTAGTGTGGATTAGCCACGTTAAACTGTGGAAGCGTGCGAGGGAGATTAACGAATTCAATTTCTCCTGTGAAACATGCAAGCGCCAGTACCAATTCATAGATAACAAGATTATCGAGAAGATACTCTCCTCCTAGATAACCTGGTTTTTGTTTCGGAGAATTTTCTCAATGCTGCAATTCCTACTGTTGCAACCAAGAGGGACGCAGCCATTCCGCGTTTTGCTATTGGATTCTGCTGTGATGGCCAATGAGAACAGAGAAGTTATGGGCCTGAGAGGCCACTGGGGTCAAGGAAAACGGGGAGGATTTGGCAAGTATTAAGAGCCTTCGACTTCAACTTATAGATTCTCTAGGTTTGAAGTTATGAAGAGATTCATCCCAGTCACCTTAGTCCTACTGTTCCTATTCGCGTTGCCCCATGTGGCGGCATCTCCAAGTGCCGTCATTCACAACAACACTAGCAACTACATAGATGAGGTTGGTTACCTTCATGTGGTGGGCGAAGCGCAAAATACCGGCGATGTTTGGTTACAATCTGTGCGCATCGGCGCCACCTTCAAAGACCAGAACGGCGCCGTAGTGGGTACTTCCTTCACTTACACGTTGCTCGACCGCCTGCCCCCCGGTGTTACTTCAGGCTTTGACGTGTTCGAATTTGACAAGGGGAAGTCGGCGATGATTCGAAGTTACACACTCGCAATAGAGTTCGAGACGGCCGAACCATTGACCACTGCCCTAGAGATTATCAATACGTCCTCATCAAAGGATAGCTTTGGATTTTTGACTATAGTGGGCGAAGTCAAGAACAACGGTGACACAATCAGCGAATACACGGAAGTCGTAGCCATCTTCTACGGCGCCAACGGCAATGTGGTCGACGTGGGCTACACGTTCACTGAACCGACCACCGTTCAACCGCGCAGCCAACAATCCTTCAAACTTATACCAACAAGTGACCCCCAGAGCAACTTAGCCACTAGGTGGGTCTTGGACACGCAAAGTAATCAGTATGCAAGTGTCTCCGAAACCATTTGGCCAGCACTCATGTTGGCCGCAGCCCTGTCCCTATGTGGTTTTGCTATGCGAAAAAAGAACTGACAAGCGGATATCAGTGTGTTCGTGAGAGCTTCGCCCAACAAAATTGAGCTCATAAGGCCTGCCCGAAGTTTCTGACTAGGCTTTGGAGTCCCATGATTCCCACGATTCGTGGATTCGAATCCCATCGGCCCGACAAAAATCAAGGCTTCACAAAGATAATTAACACAAAGGCGAGGATTAAGATACTGGAAACAGGTTTCGTCCAGCCTTTGAGTTGGAAACTTGCCCTTTCCCGATCCTAAGGCTCTTGTGGCACTGGCTATTTTCGTCGCAACTTATGGTGTTCTAGCTTTTCGCAATGTGAAAGGATGGAAGTTTCCAATTTGGCTGATTCTGCTGATTGGTGCAGCTGCGATGGTTTTGTCAGGGTCGATCAGTGTAACCGACGCCTACAAGGCAGTTGACCTTCATGTCATTCTATTTCTCTTCAGCATGTTCACTCTCGTCACAGCACTCGACATCGCAGGCGTCCTGGACGCATTTACAACTAGGCTCTTGCTTAGGGCGAAAAAACCCGAGGACGTCTTGTATCTCACATTCTTCGGCTTTGCAGCAGCCAGCGCCGTTCTGATGAACGACACCCTAGCCCTCATGGGTACACCAGTCATGATTTCGCTCGCCAAGAAGATGAAGATTTCCTCACGACCTCTTCTTCTCACCTTAGCATTCGCTGTTACTATTGGCAGCGCCGTAACACCGATGGGAAATCCGCAGAACTTACTCGTAGCTTTGGGCAGCGGAATGCGTGCCCCCGTTCTCACCTTTGCGAGATACCTCCTCATTCCTACAATAGTCAACCTCCTGCTAACCTACTATCTTCTGAGGCATCAGCTCCGCAACGAGTTTGCGAAAGCACGAAAAGGTTTCCGTGACCTGGTCGATTTCGAAGCGTCAACACAGAAAGACGTGATGAAAGACGGTGGACTGGCAAAGCTTGCCATCTCTGTCACCTGTCTAACTATTGCGGCAATCTTTCTCATAAACATCCTTGAAGAGGCAGGTGTTCCAACGCCTTTCGGAATCGCAGAGGTATCACTTTTCGGAGCAGCCCTGCTTTTGGCCCTCTCCGGTCGAAGCAGGGAGATCATTCAATCGATCGATTGGGGTATCCTTGTTTTGTTCGCTTCTCTCTTCGTGCTTACGCAGGCCGTTTGGGATAATGGGATCATCGCGGCGATGGCGAGCTACTTGCCTACGATCAGTGCTCAGAATCCGCATTCTTCGATACTCGCAATTCTGGTTTCTAGCGTTGGGCTTAGCCAAGTCTTGAGCAATGTGCCGATGGTTGCGCTCTATATTCCGCTCATGAAATCATTGAATTTTGGTCCCCAGAACGTGTACGCCTGGATTGCGCTTGGAGGCGGAAGCACGCTGGCAGGTAATTTCACGCTCCTTGGGGCAGCCAGTACCCTCATAATTATCGAAGAAGCTGAAAAACAAGGGCACACCTTAGGATTCTTCGACTTTCTAAAAATCGGGATCATCGTAACAGCGGTCACAGTCGGGGTGCTCTACTTCTTCCTGCTTCTCGTAAGTTGAGTTGATTCTCAGTATCGAGGGTTCGAGAGTCTCATTGGTCCCACGATTTGTGGGTTCAACTCCCATCGACTCCACGAGTGATTGGATGGGGTCTTGCTAGAACTCAGGAAGCAGAAACGGCTCAAAATGGGACGATTTAGAAGTAGCCCCACCGTACATTACAATTAAGTCCCACCGGCCCCACCACGAATTCTTGCGGTTCACGCGGCGGGTCTCAGATGGCATGACTTGAGGGATTATTTCCACACATCCTGCGTGAAGGTTGGCATTCCACACCGTGTAGTCCATTTCATGCTTGGACATGTGGCTGAACGAGAGGATCATTTCAGGGACATGATGTCTCGCGACATTGACTATCTGCGGAAGGAGTACCTCAAAGTGGAAACACAGTGTTTCGCCTGATCAAAACGAATAGTAAAACCATCATGTGTGAATGAGGGCACTTTGTCTGACGAGAAAATCCCACAGACCCAGAAACGTCCGGTGATCAATCCGCCAAGAACGGGTAGTACGGGAGGTTCCCTGAGATGTTATCGATGAGTCAAGCGAACATGGCCATGACTATCCTGGCGCTAGCTTTTGTGGGGGTGGGCTGTCTGTGCGGCGATCATTGGAGTTGGAATGATGTTTTCTTCTCAGATCAACGCCCTGATAGCGCACGCAATTGGAGCACCTGTCGTCTTTGCGATTATATCCTTACTCTACTTCAAGAAATTCAGGTATACAACGCCGTTACAGACCGCCCTGATTTTTCTTGCATTCGTTTTCCTGATGGATTTCTTTGTCGTGGCTTTCGCAATCATGAGGAGTTTCCAAATGTTCATGAGCGTTCTCGGAACATGGATTCCTTTTGCTCTGATCTTTATCTCGACCTATGCGACAGGAGTGTATGTGACGATGACGCAGCAACAGAAAGGGGGTCACGTGTGAGAACTTTGGGAATGGAGTCCATTCTCCTTTTCGGCTTTTATTGCTTCTTCTAGTTTCCTTTCTAACTCAGCAACTTCTTTTCTTTTTTCTGTTAGTTGTTCGGCAAGCAGGACTTTTAGTTTGGCTTTTTTTTGAACCGTCAAATAATATCCTTTTTCAATCTCTTTCCCTCCAGTCAATGCTGTTGCATTTTTAGAGCCGAATACAATAAGTTCTCCCGGATTGGCCTCCAAGAATGCGGTGTTTGCAAGCACTTCTGATGCGTCTGCAAGTCTTTTGCCTTTATCTACGGCCTTTTCGACCTTAGTTGGAGGATCTGTTGAACTTACTTTTTTCTTTGCAAAGCTCAAGTTTCCGGCTTCGTCAACCTGCACCACCCGAGCACGAAAGCCGCCCCCGATGCCCGAAAAGATGCTAACCATGCCCCTGCCGTTTTTGTGGTAGTAGACGCCCGCGGCCAAAGGCCTTCCAGCCCTTATGCTTTCAGTAGCATTCTTGTAAAAAAAAGTTCTTTGGCTCCATTTAGTGCCTTCTGCAAAGGCTTCATCACTAGTTACTTTAGTAGCAAGTACTTTTGATTCTGTCCTTTCTCTTGCGGATGCGCTCATATTATCACCTTGAAATTTCACTGATAATAAGGGTGCTGCCTTTCGATAGTTCACCATGCTCACGATGTCGAATGAACAGATGATTCGATAAGGCATTCAAGCTTCCTCCCGCACAATATATTGTGCTGAAGTCCCACCCCCACGCCCCACGACGTGCACCTGTTGCGTTAAGGGCTAGAATGCGGCTAGTCGACTTCACGGGCTTCGAAAGAAACCGACTTTATGCGGAAGGAATACGCCAAAGTCGAAAAACGGTTCTTCGTATGAGTGTTGTCCGTTAATGCTATTTGGGCGTGTGGAGTAGTGATTGCGTTCGACGGGAGAGTGGCCCTTGGTCTGGTTGCAAACGACCTGACGAAGTGGTCTAACCTTCATATGAAAACATGCGGGGGTTGCCAAACCTTCGCTTGTTTAACTTGGCTAACAATCCGTGGAACCCTCATAGAACCCACGATATTGGTGGGTTCGTATCCCACGGGCCCCACCAAAAATTTATTAATTTCACGAACCCGCAACAATCACGGACAATTCCCTGATGGCCTTTTGACTCGTTGCTTAACTTTCGGTTTCACGAAATTAACCGACATCAGTCGAAGAGTTCAGAGAACCGTAACCCTAGAAAGTAGTCAGATGACTCAAGAAACCCATATATTCTCAGTGTTGGTGAACTGTTGAAAGGGCTTGACTTGCTCAAGTCGCTTTTCATGCTAGTTCTAATCCTTTTCACATCAAGTGTGGTCTATGTTGCTGGTTCAACCCCGTCTTCGCCGAATCTGACAGTCGCAGAGATATACCCAACATGGAATGAGCAGGCGTCTACTCCAATCCTTCCGGGTTCGAAGGAGCAATTCCGTATCTACGTTCTGGTGACTAATTCGGGTGGCTACGAACCGCGGAACGCCACCTTGAACCTCAAGGTCTCATGGCAAGGAGCAAATGCCCAGGGACCAACCGAATATCAAGACAGCGTTGATGTGAAAAGTGGATCTGATGCTTTTGCCTACTTCGGACCGTTTGTAGCGGATTCGCCCACGAATATGACGGTGCTGGCCACTATTAACCCGAATCGCACCATTCAGGAATCAGATTATTCTGACAACGGCATGAGTGCCACGTTCCACGTTGGTAAACTGTTTCCAACGGTCTCCCTTTTATCCGCTGGAACTCTTTGGCACGAAAACGAGACGCCGTCATTTTACTATACCTCTAGCGTTAGTTCTAGTGGTAACTATGAGAATCGGCTTCACGTCACGATGTCCCGCAACGGAGAAATTGTTGCAGTCCGCTCGGATTCTGGGCACATCAGTCTTTACAAGAACGGGACATTGATTTACGATCTACAGTCTACAACATTCTCGGATTCTGCTCTTTCGGATTCCGGAAAATACTTCGCCGTGAAGACTGACTCCATCAAATTATTCGATGTGGATCAACTTGCTATGGGCAACAAGGCCCCGCTTGCTTCTGTCTCCGGAATGACAAAACTGGGGATGCTATCCTTCTGGAGGGTCGCGGTATCTGACAATGGCACGTTGGCGATTGCTGGATTCGCGAACTCAATCTTGAGCTTTGGTATCCTCAAAGTAATCGGCGACCCACAAAGATTCCAAGACTTTGGGACGGGAGTCTCGTGGGGGAAAGTTTTCGACGGAGATTCCCCGCATTTCGGTCCGAACTTTTATTATCTTATAGAAAGCCTAAGCTTTGACGACACTGGTCAACTTCTGGTCGGACTAAGTGGATTTTTTGTTGGCAACCCCCATTCGCTGTCAAGACTTTACGGACCTAATCCATGGTTATACCTACTCGATTCTCTTGGAAATGTTGTATGGACTGGAAACGTTTCATCACGCGTCTCCGAGGATAGTGCAATTTCCTCCGATGGAAAGGCCCTGCTCACAGCCACGGATGACGGCCGTATCCATTACTTCGATAGATCAACAAACACCAATTTCAGTTTCTTCCTGGGGTTCAACACAGGGCCGAAGGGAAGCATAGGGACGAGCAATTCCCAGTTTGCGATTTCTCCTACCGGCGACTATCTAGCTGTAGCGGATTCGTCGAGCATCTACATCTTGGACGCAACCGGGGCACCGCTCTTCATGTTCCCCATGTCAAATGTCACTAGTCTCGCCCTTGGCGGAGGCTATCTCGTGGCTGGAAGATTAGGCGGTGCCGAGGAAATTTCTCTTTGGCAACCTGTTGATCAGGCAATCGTTGAAGCTCAATCCCTCATAAACCAGGCACTTGGTGCGGGAGCCAACGTGACCCAAGCCGCGTCCATTCTGGCTTCAGCACAGGAGCAGAGGCGAGAGGGTGAATGGTACAAAGCATATTCGTATGCTGAAAGCTCGATTATTACTGCCAATCAGGCGTTGGCTTCGAGAACACTTTTCGCTACAGCTACAACAAGCTCATTAACACTGCCCAGCGGGCCGCCTGCCGAATTGCTCCCGATCGCAGTCATCTTGCCAATTGGAATTGCAGTGGTCATTCTTGTTGCAGTAACCTTGCTTATTACTGTCAGAAGGAAACGTCGGAAGACCGCCGAATAGGCGCCTGGATGCCGAGAGGTTATCAGCCGTAAAGCGAGAGTCGGGCCGTCAATAACTACCGTTCGTGTGCGTTAGAGCTTCGAAAATGGCCATTAGTCCCACAAATCGTGGGTTCAAATCCCTCCGGGCCCACCACCTTTGGCAACTTCAAGACTGCAACTGACAATATTGCCGACCTAGTGGAACCCGCATGGAACCCACGATATTGGTGGGCTCGTATCCCACCGGCCCCACCATTTAACGAACCGACCCCACTCAGTGAACTAGCGGCATTTGCTTTCTATCTGAAGAAGAACGGCTACCGGGATTCCACGATTAGAGGAACCGTGCAGGCTCTAAAGGCGTTAACGCATCACGTTAACCCCCTAGACCCTGAATTAGTGAAAGGCTACCTAGCTAGAGCAGACTGTTCCATTAATCGAAAAGGGAAGGTTTGCGAGGACCTAGACCGGTTCTATAAGTACAAAGGTATTCAGTGGGCCAAACCGAATTATCAACGAGTAGATACTCTGCCTTTTGTTCCCACAACCCAAGAAGCAAACGACCTGATAGCCTGCCTTGGCCCGAAAATGTCCGTGTTCGCTCTTTTGCTGAAAGAAATAGGTTGCCGGTTCAATGAGGGTTTCGGCCTGAGATGGCAAGACATCAACGTAGAAAATAGTACCGTAACGATTACTCCGTTGAAGGGGTCCTATGCAAGGCAAATGAAGATAAGCCCCAAACTAATGGGACTACTCAATAGCCTTCACAAGAAATGGCCAACATACGTTTTCAGAAATCATAAAATTGAATTGTGGAAATCCTCTAAGCGATTTAGAACCGAATACATGTTTCAGAGACGCAGAGCCTCAATCAAGCTGAATCAGCCCAGACTAAACCTAGTCAGTTTCAAGAGCCTACGACATCACTACGCATGTAGGCTCTATGAATCAACGAAAGATATTCTCTTTGTTCAAAGACAGATGGGACATAGAAGCCTGTCAAACACGGTTCGCTATACTCGGATGGTCAATTTCGATGCTGAAGACGATTTCATAGTGAAAGCGGCCAAAAATAAGAGCGAAGCGGAACCTCTGATAGAAGCGGGATACCAATACGTCGTTACCACGCCGGAAGGTTACATGTTATTCAGTAAGAGGAAATAACCGAGTTGATAGAGGCGGGGTTCGACTTCATCTTGCAGAAAGATGGGTTAGCATATTTTAGAAAACGGAAGTAAGACCTTGATAGCGCCTCTTGATGGCGACTCATCACGACCATAATGGCGCTAATAATGCCGATAATCGTATACATAAATTCCCACCCATTTCTACTTACCGATTAACATTGTTTTGGAATTTCTTAGTAGAGACATGGAGTCTCGCCAGGGGCACAATGGTTGAACCGCCTGTTAGCAGAAAACACTTGTGATGCCATAAGGACTACAAGGACTTTATTCTTGCGAAGTTGGGAGAGCTTGTAGATTACATCGAAGACCGAGATGGTCTCCGAGTCGTTTTGGGCTACTACTACATGACCAGTACCAGCGTAGACGCATTGCGAAGTAGAAGATTGTTTGTAGGATTCAAGGAACAGTTAAGACAGTTGGGCATTGAGATGGTGATTGTGGAGAAGCGGAATGATAAGTCTGGGAACATTGACCCTCGTCTGATCTCCGATGCTTATAGACGCCTGCTTATTGAGAGGAAAGCGCCTTCAAACTTGGTTCTTGTGTGCGGTGATAAGGACTATGAGCCGATGCTCGTCGATTATGAGAAGCAAGGTCGAAGAGTAGCTGTATGCTTCTATCAACCGGTGGGCGGGGGCGCATCGATAGACCTATTGACCATCAGTGGAGCAGAATTCATCGAATTCACCAATCCGAAACAATCTTGGACGCTTCAGAAATGCTCTCTTTTGCCGAGCTTTTGACCTCCCAAAACATCGCTTTCCTTTACCGAGCAACATGAAGGAAGGCAGATAAGTCATAAATAGACAGCGGTAAACCTCCTCAATATGAAGCACGTTCTGGTTCTTGTTACTGCGTTTCTTTTGCTCATCGTGACCCTACCTTCGATAAGGGGCCAAGTGAACAATCCGGTAGCTTATCCACTGTTAAACCAAGTTACTGTTGACGGAAAATACACCAGTCCAAGGGAATGGAACGATACGATTGTGTTCGAGGCGGTGGCGGGATTGGGCGAGACGGTGTACTTCAGCGCAAAGTACGATTCAACTTACCTCTACACCATCTGGGATTTCCCTGAGTGCAAAACATCGTTCACAGGCAGCGACACAAAGGGTGCAAACCAAGTATTACTCTACTTAAATCCTCTCAACAAGCGTTCAGCCACTGTTGATAATACCATGTACCGCATCGCTGCTTGGGAGTACGGTGCCCCCGTCGCTCGTGTCTCGGGCTCTCAGGGCTTGACAGGAGGCGGATGGGCAGAATGGGCTCATATAGACGGCCATTTCCTCGCTGCCTTGCAGTACACCTCTTCGCCACACTCTCAAACTCCCCATTTTGTCCTCGAACTTCGCATCGCATTAACATTCGCTAATCTGAAGTCAGCGACCACAAATAGCAGCATCGGAATCGCCTTAGGATGGGTGGACAACTTTGGGAATGGCTTCGAGGTCGATTATCCAAGCGACTATAATTACAAGGATCCGAGTACTTGGGGAACTATGTCGTTCTCTCACATGGCAGTACCAGAATTTCCTTTGAGTCCCACAGTGCCGTTCTTGGTCACGATTTTTGTCACAATACTCGCATGTAAGATAGCAAGGAAGAAACTCGAGGGGCGGTAAGAACTCATCTTCGTTCCGCTGATCAATCAGCAACGTTATTTGTGGTCTAACCCCGACACTGTTGGGCAACCCCAACCGAGTCTGTTTACTGGAAACCAGTACTACATGAAGCTCTTCGACTCGTTTCAAAGTGTGCGTGATATGCTCTATGCCGGAATACTAAACGCTACTATGAGTATTTATTTCGCTGAAAGAAACAATCAATGAAAGTACACGACACGTGCTAGCCGTATTCAGATACAGCGTTTTGTAGCTCAATAATTGAGGGTTCGTACCGCTTCGAGCTATCTTTCTCGTGTCCTTGCATTGATAGCTACCGAAGTTTCTCGTGAATCTAGTTGGAGATGTCATTAGTCCCACGAATCGTGGGTTCAAATCCCACCGGCCCCTATTAAGAAGACTTTGTCGTCTGTTCACAGCCATTTTCGCTTGGAAATGTTCCGTCATAATTCATTTAATCGGGTTTGTAATGGTTCGGTCAGAACTGAGATTCGGAAAACATTCTCTCGAAAGAGGCTTGAGGTAAAGGTTTGCCTTTTGACAACAGTAACAACCGCTGTCTGAACCTGTCGGTCTTCTTACCAGATATTACCAAGGCTACGAGGGCTATGATAGTCGAGAAGCCGAGAGAGAAGAGAAAAAACCCAACTGTTAATGTTGACCTGGCATTACTCAGCCAGGAGCTGGTCAAGCCCCCGAGTGAAAATATGAAAACAATCATGATAATATTGATGGCTTTATCAATCGTCAACGTTCGTGATTCTAACGCAGCCCGAAGCACGTCCAGTTGCCATTCTGCTTTTCGGGAGGGCACGCCTCTAGTAGAACGCTTCCTCGCTGCCATCTTAACCAACTGAGAATAGATCTCTCTCCCTCCTAAATATCATGTAGCATTGAAGTTGCTTTGCTCGCCACCGGAATTCGACATTAGGGTACGTGTGTACGTTTCGTAAATTGGAAAGACTCATTTGGGGCCCATTCGTTATTCTACTTGATTCGAGTGACTAAGCGTTGGAATCCACGCCAGAATTGGTTCGCAAGTTTGCACCTGAGATATCGTTCAGCAAGAACGAACCATATTTCCCTTGTCCGATTTTCTTCAGTGGTGCTGACATAGTTAGTAACAGGGAGAAGTACGAACCGCTTACGCCAGACCAGAAAAGGAATTTGATCTCTTGCTATTATCACGTTTCTCGTTATGAATCTCATACTGCATACGAGTACTGGTACTACTATGTTTACAACGATTATTCTGGAGGATGGGACTTGGGTGCTCCAGACATACACGACCACGATATGGAATTTGCGATAGTGTACGTCGATAATGCATCGGGCACTGTATACGCTCTAGCATTAAACCAGCACCATTGGCGAAATTGGGTTTGGATGTCAAATGATTTGAAAGTGTTTGCCGAAGAAGGAGGGCACGGTTTATTCCGAAAAAGGACTCTACTTGACTCTTGGAAACCTGGTGGCCTCACAATCAAGGTAGACCCAAAGGAATCGGTTGAATCACTCCGCAACAAATTCATTGATCCCGAACCTGCGAATCTCATGGAAAATGACGGGACAATAAAGGGCCAAACAGCGATTTTTCTGGGAGCGTGGGCTAAACCAAAGGTTCCGTGGGTTCGACAAGAGTATGTCTTTCCTATTTCGCAACTTCTAGCAGACGCTGATAAAGACAAGGCACGCATGCTTTCCGCAGCTCCTCGTGCTATGATGTACCCAAGAGAGATTACGCTTAGTATTCCCTACAACAAACCTACACGAAAAGAGAACTTGGATGAAGCACTTCGGCTCCAACTGATTTCGGATCATCAATACAAAGCCATGCTATGACAGCTTACACTTGGGACAAAGCCATGTCACACCTTGGGGTCTCTCAGGGTGATTCTTATTGTCGAGTTTGCCTTCCGGCCCCCGGAAGTCATGGTATAATTCACATTCCTTTCTGAAAGCATCCTCAGGAGACTTTGAGTATTCGAACTTAAACCGATCATATCTGCCTATGTACTCCTTCAAGCGAGCCTTCACATCGACATCAGTGCGACTCATAAATTGAACATAGAAAGTCTTGCCCTTCTTGAGCCCGAGAACATATACTCCAGCCGAAACATTAGAAACTTCCTTGTCAATCGTGCCTTCATCAAGCGGAAACGAACCCCTCAAACCAGTACTCCGGCGTCGCTCCTCAGTTAAGAAAGACAGGTCGTCTTGACTTTCTCGTGAATCCCTTCTTACGAGAGCTAGGATCCCGGCAACTAGCAGCAAGAGACCCCCAACATAGAAACCTGAAGCAACTATGACGCCGATGATTCCGCATATCACTAGACAGATGCCCCAGTTTCTGGGCTTGCTCTTAACAAGGACTGCTGCAACAAGTCCAATGATAGAAATCAGAGCGGAAACTGCGGCCTGCGCATAGAGAGTCGTTGGGTTTCCGGAGAAAGCCTCCATGAAACCTCCGAGGAAGACCAATACAGGTACGAATAGAAGCCCCAGCACTCCACCAATCAAACCGAGAATAAGTTCAGGCATCCGACTAATGGGGGGTTTAGATGCAGCTTGTGATGACTTCGCATTCCACATGTCTGCTCCACATTTCGGACAGAATCTCATCCCAACTGCAGTTGATTCGCCACAATTCGGACAAAAGGGCATTGGCTGAACCTCGCATCTAACCCTCTAAGCCTTCGTATTTCAAACTATGCAAGACGGCCATTTCCTTACCGCATGCGAAATCTTAAGATGCGGATTGATAGACACGCAATACTCGGTAAGACTTGCCTTTCTGTATGAAATGTGGAAGCGAGTTTGCTGCTGGCGTGAAATTCTGTCCATCTTGTGGCACGCCAGTGACCTCATCAGATGCTTCAAGTCATCAAGAACGTTACGGCACTAGAAACGTCCAACAGAGCGCCAGTCCAATTTCTGTGCCGTCAAAACCAAGGAACCTGTCAGCAAAACTGCTGGCCTTGTTATTCATTGTGTTCATCTTGGGTGTAGGACTGGGGGCTGGTTCGACTCACAGCGGAACGACAACTGTAACGGAGACGACTCAGACCACGTATACGTTGCCAATCATAGTCACGGCAGAAACTAATGTTACAGAATACAAAACTGCAATGTCAGCCATATTCTCCGAATTTCACAACATAACGACTCAGACCGCAGATAACTTTCATGCGTTCAGTATCGGGCAGATGTCTCGAACTGAATTAATCTCATTCGTGAGCCAGCAGAAGGACAACCTCAAAGTTCTGACGGAACGCACCCTCAGATTACACCCTCCCCCAGCCTTCGCCGAAGCCCATGTCCATGTCGTCAACGCCTTGAGCCTTTGCTACTCAGCGTTTACGCTTTATGAAGATGGCCTTATCCAGAACAACCCATCGTTGATCACAGAAGGCAACGACTTCGTTAACGAAGCGACAAACGAACTGCAAACCGCTACGTCAATCCTCAATTCCAACACCTAGTCGCTTTTTCCTAATGTCTCAAGTTTCATTTTCTAGCGAAAGTCGAGCCATCAATAACGAGTGTGCGTAGGCGTTCGGGCTCTGACATTGGTTATTAGTCCCACGATTTGTGGGTTCAAATCCCACCGGCCTCACCGCTTTCGTGGGTATAATCAGCAACGCCATAGATGGAAGTGGTTCATACGGCGTGAGAAGTATGAACCGATTGCCAAATGTCGGAGCTATTTACATAGAGCCAACGAATTTCTTCGCAGCCTCAAGAATTGCCTGTTCCTGTTGTTTGACCATGTCTTCCAACTCTTTTGCCTTTGCCGGGTCAAATTTCGGCAATGCTTTGGTTATCTTAGCGGCAACTTGTCCAAGCGATTGTACATTTGCGTGAAATTCTCTCTTCGTGTTCGATGTAGTAAGTTTCCGAAGCGCCTCTTGGAATTCCCGCTTGAATGCCTCGAAGTCTCCAATTGCCCCAGTTTGTGCCAAGCTCCACTCCTCAGCGAACCTCACTCATTCGTGAATTATAAGAAGTTGGTTCGTCTCTTTATTTTATATCACTTTGCCTCCGCTTAACTCTGCGCCTTATCTCATTGTTTAGTTTACAGCAAGCAATCATGAAAGAATTGAACTGCCCAATGTGTCTAAGCCCGTTATCGTTAGCGAGCTTAGAGCAAATTTGGCGAGGCCCAGATTTCGAACATCGGTTAACGTACTACTGTCATCTGAACCTACTACTGCAATCTGAACCTCTAGGTCAGCATGCGGAGAGGTTTAAGATATTTGATATTGAGTGCAAAATTCAGCGAGACAATTGCGCGAGGGACTTACTTGACACTCGAACCCTCAATATTGAGGGTTCGTATCCCTCCGGCCCCTTCACGTTTCGAAGCTTTAGGACTGCGGCTGACAATGTCGTCAGCCTAGTGGAACCCGCATGGAACCCACGATATTGGTGGGTTCGTATCCCACCGGCCCCACCACTTTCCTCTTTTCGAAAACCGTCAGAGTCCAGAACGCGAGGAGGATTAAATAGTTAAATATTTATTGAAAAAAAATCTACTTTGTCCTGTACACCCTGTCATGGTGTTCATAATCTTCGAGAATGACGGTCTTTCGTTGTTCGTCGATTGAAAAGAGGAGGACAAAGCTGCCGAAGTGGGCCCTCCTCATTCCGCCGAGTGGAAAGCGCATTGGCTTGAATCTATGCGGGTCTTCGAGTATCTCCTCTATCTTCTTGGCTATGACTTCCATTTGATTACGATTCCTTTTGGCGAGCTTCTTGAAAATTCTGTCGACGTGCTCTCTTGCCTCTAAGGCGTACATTCATTTCAAGCCGTATTTTCTCTTGAAGTCGCCGGCGTTGCCGATCCTGATAATTGGTTCTTTGTGTATCTTGTCGAGTTTCTTCAGGTATTCGGGCCTTACCTCAGACTCTAGGACGAGCACCTTGTACTGCTTGGCCATTTCGTTTATCGCCTGTGATTTGTCCTTCAAGCCGTACTGGGCCTTGAGGACGTTGATGACCCTGTTAGCTTCTTCGTCTATCTCAACGATTGCTTTGACCATATTAATGTCATATTAATACGGCAATATAAGGCTGATTTCGGTGCGGTTGCCGAGATCTCGACGCTGAGGTTGTTGTAGACTTAGTTTTCTAGCAACCAGGGGAGCTAGCTGCTCCATCCCAGAAAGGCATACAAGAAATTCACAGCCCTTGCTCGCGTAAAAGAAGGCGACGTGTATCAGGGGGACATGGGTGGTGGTTTCATGCCTTATCGGAGAGATGTGGAATTTCTTCCCTGCGAAGAGGCGGACATTCTACCTTTGATTCCGCAACTAACCTTCATTCATAATAAGTGAAGCTGGGGTTTTGTATTTCGATTCGGATTTTTCGAAATAGCCGAGGACGATTTCGAACGAATCACCAAATATGTGAAAAAGAAACTGAATGATCTTGGGCAAGGGTGATGTGAGCCCGCGAAAAGCCTTCAAAGTTAGTCGTTTCGGTACGTGCCCCACTGTATTGATGCGATACCGCCCACTGGCCCCACTATGAATTCCGGTACGTAACTTGCTTTGTGCTGAGTAGGCTGGAGGTTTGAGGCTTGCCTGTATGCTTCCCTGAGTTCGATTTCCTATGAAGTACGGGGGCTGGTTACTCGGCACTTGTCAGGTTTCCATCTTTGATGCCGTATTTCTGCTTGAAGTTGTGTATTGCTAGGCGGATTAGGTCGGTTCTGTGTACCCCGTAGGTCTTTGCGCACTCGTTCAACCTGCCTAGCTTATCAGGCCTCATGGCGAGGTTGATTTTTCGTTTCTTGCACATCTGAAAATCCCGTTCCTTAGGTGAGTGAAGGAATTCCTCTATTGCAATGTTCACGAGGCTGCTACGGGGCAACCCGCCATACACCCTAACGAGGCTGTCTAATTCCTCCAACTCATACTCACAGAAACGCAAAATAACGCTCACACGACGCCGCCCACCCATACCAAGCCCAGCCTTCGAAGCTACGCTTCGCCAAGTGCATGAAAACCCAAGAGGCCCCGCTGACCCAGCAGGGTGGGCGGTGAAAAAGGCTCCAAGGCAGCGGGAAACACAGAAAACCCAGCTCCTCCCATAAACCGTGAGCACAAAACTACCGACCCCCCCACCAACCCCCACCCAAGCAGGCGCGCAAAAATGCGTCAATTTGGTGGGCCGAAGCGACTCATTTTAGAACATGGGTATTACGTGAGTCGTGGTGATGGCCTACTGCCTAGGAGCTTGAACGCTGAAATTACACGATTTTCGCCATGAGGCTACCCTTCCTCGACGTTCCCCATTTTGGTAGGCCTCTTCCTTGCAAGACGAATATTGTGCCCTTACGTGTTCTAGGCGGGATACGAAGAAGAGCAGTTGAACCATCTAGGGTGGGGATGCTGATTTCTCCTCCACGTCTCAATTTGGTAATCGAAACGGGTACCTCGCAGTAAATGTCATCAACAATCCTGCGGAAGAGTTGATGGGGTCTCATCACAATCTCCACGAAAACATCCTCCCCAAAGTTTTCTCCCGCTAATCTGATCTGCATACCTTCCTCAACACCCGCAGGAATTGTGAACGAAAGGGATTCAACCTTCTCTGTAACTCCTTTGCCCTTGCAATGTTTGCATGGAGCCTTGAATTTGATTCCATGACAAAATTGGCAAACGCTTCTCCGGGTCGCAAAGATGGACTTTCTTGCTCCTGTTGCAACTTCTCTAAGTGAAACTTCCAAAGTAAACTTGAGGTTTCCCTTCGGCCCTTCTTCTACTGTGAGTATTCTTCTACCGTCACGGAGGTCGAGAACTGGTTCTTCGCGAAATGCTTCCTCGCGAAATGGTTCTTCGCGAACTGGTTCTTCACGGTGTGCGATGGAAACAGGGATCTGGTCCCATGCTTCTTCGTCAGTATCTAACTCTCGGTTCTGCAGAGCCGCACATGCTTCCGCATAGGCCTGTGATATTTCCTTGAACTTTTCATGTGCTGCAGGATTCTTATTTCTGTCGGGGTGGTATCGGAGGGCAAGTCGCCTGTAGACTGCTTTCACTTGTTCTTTTGTGGCGTCTTCCGGAACCCCCAAGACCTCATAATATTCTCTCTTGGCTCCGGTCCCGGTCACACTTTCCACGTGCCGTTCCTTTTTGAATCGTGAGTTATCAGTAGCCCATCGGGCACTATTCGTATGTAGATTTGTTCGCTAAAGTTAAGTGGAAACTCGGCGTCTTCAAGCAAAATCTTCGGGATGGTCAGTCGAACAATTTTCCCCGTCTTGGTTTTCGACTTACTTATCCTAATTGGTGCCACATGGGCCATGATAAATTCCTTCGCCTTATGGGGGTAGGCTCGGGACATCGGAAGGCCTCTCAGGTATACGTCGCACTTCTCTGCCCCTCGGCAAGCCTATGAAAGCGATGAGGCTCACTACGGCAATTATGACGACAACAACCAACACAATCGGCCATATTTGTCCAACGCCTGCCCGTACCAGAACAGTCAGCACAGTGGTCTTGGATGCTGTGACCCCTGTATTGCTCACTATGGATACGCTATAAGTACCCGGCTGAATATTAGAGCCTGCAACGATCGTTAGAGTTACCGTGATAGGCCCCGATTGCTGTATTTGGAGACTTTGAGGGCTGAATGTTGCTGAGAAGCCGACTGGTAGATTCAATGCAGTTAGGTTGATGTTTGATCTGAAACCATTTTGCGGTGTGATAGTCAAGGTTACAGTTTTTGATTGACCGGAGCCTGTGAAACTCAGGAGTGTTTGATCGGCCTGTACACTGTAGTCTCCTGTAGGTAGTAATGTGAATATCACGGTGACTGTGTTAGTTATCCCAGCTGCCGTAGCGGAAATCGTCACAGTTGTTGTGACCGGAAATGTTGAAGGTGGGGCTTGAACCACCAGGTTTGTGGTTATTGGTTGGAGGCCGTTGGGTGTGAGTGGGTTCGTCTGAAATGTCGCAAGTATGCCAGCAGGTAGGCCTTGAACTGACAATACGATAGGGTCCGTAAGGCCTGACGTAATCGGCGTAACGACTATTCCCAATTGTTGAGAGGGACCGCCCACTAAGACATCCATTATCGTAGGGCTAGCTTCGATGTTGAAGGCAGGTGGGATGATTATCGTTAGCGTTGTTACCTTGCTTATGAAGTAATTCTGGTAAGAGGAATAGCTGCTAAGCAGAGGGCTCTGCATCAAGGCGTTAATTCCAATCGCGAAAATGTAGGTTCCACCCGTTTGAAGGAATGACGGCGTCATCAGAACGCTCAGCGTTACGGTCGCCGTTTGACCAGATACTATGTTGACAGTGTTCGGCGTGAAAGTGATCATCAGACCGCTCGGTACGTCATAGGCTTGCAAGGTGGCTGCGAGTAATGTTTGTCCAGTCATCGTAGTAGCGCCCGAACTCAAACTCAGCTGCAGAGTAGCACTTTGCGATTGCGTTATGCTTGCCGTGGTTTGAATAATGTTCGGGGCGAGGCTGAGAGAAACGTCGCTTAATTGAACTGTCGATTGGCTGCCATAGAAAATGTCTACTGCCAGTGGCGCACTATGGACAATTCCGTTCGCCGTTGCAGTTACAGCGAAATTGGATGTTCCAATCGTATTGGCTGAGAGAGTGACGTATTGGTAACTTATTGTTAATGTAAGCATGGAGTATACCACCGCGTTGGGAGCCAATTGCAGTGTGCTGGGTTGAAATGTGGCATAATACTGGGATTGAATGTTTTGAGCGATGCCCGTAACTGCCAACTGAAGTGGGCCAGAAAACCCATTTACTGAAGTTATCTTGACAACGAAGTGGGCTGTTCCGTCTGTTCCAATTGAAACATGCGATGGGTCTGCAGTAATCTGAAAATCCCCAGTCTGAGCATTGACACGTAGCGTTGGGATTAGGCTAGTACTGGCGATTATTACGAGCAGAAGGAGCAGTAAGCTGATGCTTTTCATCCTAAACATCTTGAGGCGCTCCGCATGCAGGGCAATATGAAGTTCCCGGTTTCAATTCGGTTCCACAATCAAGACACCTTGTGACATTGCGCTTAGCAACTACGGGAAGACGTTTGTGCTCTGTAGGGGCAGGTTGCGGAGAATAAGTCTCAGTGGTGATGTACTCGGAATATCTTCTCACCGTATTCCCTTGTCTTTGGAGATAGGCTAATCCAATCAATCCAGTGCCGATTCCAAAGATTAGCAACCAGGCTACCATTCCATACAGAATAAATGTAGAGTCTAATGCGGATACATCGTAAGCCGTGTATACGCCCAAAACCGAACCGATGGCCGCCCAACCAACTAAGACTGCGGAAATCATCTTGGCTATCCCTATGGCCCATTTCGCACCGCTGACCATTCCGATAGCGACAAGGAAGACAATACTTCCCAGAACAAGCAGAGCCAGTCCTTGCGCGATCAGCAACGATTGAACATCGTAGAACGTTTCATAAAACCCTTGATTCACACCCAACACGCCTATCATAATACCAGACAGGCCAGCCACCCAATATAGGGCAACAAGAACTCGCATTCCGAAGGGCATGAAAATTTCTATTACGGCCTCTCGCTTGGCCGGGGCACGTCTACTCAATCAAACCACCCACTTGGCAATCATTGGCACTGGCTTCCAATGAATTTAAGCTTGCGGTCATTAAACGCGGCTCAACTCTGAGCAGCATCAGAACCAACCAGGTTCTCAAGCGCTTTCAAATCTTCCGTCATTGCTCTAATCCTAAAGTCGTCTTCCGCTAGTCTCTGGCTGAGTTCGGCCCTTTGCTTGCCTAGGCTTCGGTTTTCCTTGTACCAAGGAACGCGGCTAAGTCCGTTAAGTTGTTCTTTATGAATATCCCTCGCTCTGATGCTCTCGCGCAGGTTATTCTTGGTTGCAGCGAGCTTTGTACGCAAATTGGTGAACCCTTCCAGGCGGTTCAGGGATGCAGCTAGTTTCTCGATATTTGCCCTCGATCCTGCTACGCTAAGAACGATTTTCTCAGGGGAATAAGAATACTTAGCCTGATCCAGTGAAAGTTCGAATTGCGCAAGGAGTTTGGAAAGCTCAGTATTCCAGTCTGCATTTCCATTGTAGCTGCATACGAAAGTGTGGGTTATCTGCTTAGCCGTAAGATTTTCTTTTGGCTTGGTTGGAACCTGATGTCGATGGGCACTTCTCACGGGACGACGTTTAATTTCGCGTTGCATCTCAACTCTTTCCTTATGCAATGAGTCAATGGTAAGGGCCTCAGATTTTGTATCCTTCTCTAACTTCTGTTTCTCACTAAGGAGGGCTTCGACTTCCTGGGCGAGTGCTTCCTTCCTAGTCCTCAATGATTCGACTTGAAGCGTCAGTGGTTGTAGCGCAGATGTTAGTGTCTTTATCTTATCGTCCAGTGACTCAAGCTCTATTTTTTGAGTCAACTTGGCCTTCTCCGAGGCGTTCTCTAACTCTTTAATCTCATTTGCCAGGGCGTTCCTTCTAGTCTCCAATGACTGCAGTGTGGCGGTCAGCATGTCAATGTTCCTCTGCATTTCAGACCTAACCCGGAAAACTTGGCTCACATCCTGAGGAGTACCACACACATCGCAGAAGAGTGCGTTACTGCCTATCAGATTGTGACAGAAGGAACAGACCTTGCCGCGTGTCTGCGGTTGAGGACTAAAGCTCGCCAATCTTACACCCTCCATACCCACTGGGATTCACGTGGAATCTGTTTCAAAACCGGAACTTAACTATTACCCAGAACCAGCAAACCCCCGTGGCAAGGAATGGATTGATTGAATGGAAGTGTTGCTTTGGAAATGCGCAGTGAAATTTCTCGTTGACAACTGACCCGCGGTTCAAATGAGTCGGCACATCTTGACTTTAAGCACGGGAAGTGCTACGAGTGGCGAAAGTGATGATAGCTATTTTGACAGTGTTTACGTTGTATGGTATCAGATGGCCTAAACATCACGAACTTGTCTACGTCCTCATTCCCAGATGCGCAGAGGCACTTCTCGTTCGGAAAATAGGCCGTTGGGGCAACAGACTGCACGGTCTGAACTACGCGTACTATAAAGGGATGCTATCGTCGATACTTGTTCAGTCTACTTCCGACTTTCTGTTAGTGTGACTGCTTCGATAGAAATCGGCGTTTCTCGTAGTCGTCTGCCGATAACCGTCTCAATGGCTCTTAACACCGCAGGCGGAACGCCCATGGTTGGGCTCTCTCCTACACCTTTTGCACCGTGTGGGAGGGACGATGGAATGCTCGCGAGTTTGATCGAAACTTGGGGCATCATCAGTGAGGTTAGCAACCCAGCGTCAGCGATGGTAGCCGTGAGCAGCTGTCCGTCTTCATCGTATTTTACCTGCTCATAGAGCACTTGGCCGATGCCTTGCGCGGTGCCGCCAATGATCTGGCTCTGAATCATAGTTGGGTTAAGTTGTCGTCCGACATCATAGTAAGCTCTGCATTCCTTCAACCGTACGTTACCTAACTCATCAGATTCGGCAGTTACAAGGTTAGCTCCGAACGCGTTCAACTGTTCCTTCTCGGAGTGAAACACGGTCACATCAAACTCATGTCTCATGAGTTCCGCGGGAGAATACTTCCCAAGCTTCGTCTTCGCTTCGTCTCTTATCTTCCGTGAGGCTTCAACCAGTGCGGCTCCGCCGACCGCGGCTGTTCTGCTTCCCCAGGACCCAACTCCTTCATCCAATTCATCCGTGTCAGATTTCCCAAAGTCTATGAGAGATTGAGCTACGCCCAACTCCTCGCTTACAAGGAGTCGTGCGAATACGTCGTGTCCCTGCCCGTGTGAGCTTCCCCCCATCCATACTTTGACTCTTCCTTGTTTGATGGCTATTCTCGCTGATTCTCCTGGTTGCACTGCTGGAATGAGGACAAAGCATGAGAAACCCACGCCCATTTCTTTCCTCCTCTCATTGTATCCCAGTTCCTTTACCGCCGACTCAAGGAAGGGTTTGAATGGGTCGAGCCTAAGTCCAAGCGGCGAAACAAACCTCTCTGGGCTTGCGTTTCTCAACCTGACCTCGACGGGATCCATCTGCAGTTCATCAGCGAGCAGATCCATCATCCGCTCAATGAACATGGCCGCTTCAGGGCGCCCTGCACCCCTGTAGGGACCCAGAGGAACTTTATTCGTGTAAACAGCATTCGCGTCTACGAATACGTTTGAAATTGCATATGGCCCTGTGATCTGAAATCCTATCCACCGGGGCGCCATCATTCCCATGCCAGGCGCGTACGCCCCCGCGTCGATTAGCAACTCTGCCCTGAGGCCGAGAACCTTTCCTGTTCGGTCTGCGTGAATTTTCATTTTGGCCCTCGCTCCCCTGCCTTGATGCGTTGCCATCAAGTGTTCCATGCGTGTTTCGATCCACTTCACGGGCTTTCTCATCTTCATCGCGGCGTAGCATGCGATTACATACTCGGGGTAAATACCGCCCTTACTGCCAAAGGCGCCGCCCGTATCCACTTGGACAATCCGTACTGAGCTTGGAGCGAGTCCCATAGACTCACACAACCCCTCCTTCCAGGCGTGCACGGACTGCGTTGACGCCCACACGGTCAATCTGGAACCATCGTACTGGGCAACTAACCCTCGGGGCTCAAGAGGATTGGGAGATATCCTTCTGTTGACGAGTGTGTCCTCCAAAACCAGCGGAGAATCGTTGAGGTGGAACTCTCTGCCCAGCTGAAAGCTTGCCAGAATATTCGACTTCGTACCAGGATGAATCGGCGGCGCAACCAACGCCTCCTCCGGATCGATAACGGCCTTCAGTGGCTCGTAGTCCACCTCCACTTCATCCATCATATCAATTGCTGAATAGAGGTCCTTTCCAAGAACCGCTGCCACCGGCTGGCCGACATAGTTCACGTAACCAGTTGCGAGGACTGGTTGAGCAGCACCCGAACCCTCCGAAGCTCCTTCTCCAACTGACGTGAGAGTTGCCTTGAGTTCTGAGGCATTTATGCCACCATGCACTTTCAGCAGCCTAGCTCTTGCGTGCGGGCTACGGACTACGGCCAAATGTAACGTGTCAGGTAAGTGAATGTCATTAACGAATTGGCCGCGACCTTCAACGAGTTTCCGGGGTTCATCTTCCATGGATGGCGCAACTCCCACTACCAAATACAAACTTACCTCAGGGATACCAGTTCATGGACAAGTCTTTAAACCGGTTCTTCGCGTTTCCCAAAGAGACAATCCTTGCGACCGAGGACCTTCGAGTATTACGCTCCATCATCTCTGAGCGAAGCCGTAAGTCTGTTGCACTCAAGAGACGAAGCAAAAATACTCGCTGGAGGACAGAGCCTCATCACCCTGATGAAGCTCCGCTTAGCCTCGGCCAAGATGCTCATCGACATTAACGGCATAGCAGAGCTAACTCAAATACGCAAAGAAAACGGCACAATCGTAGTCGGTGCTCTCGCTCGCCATGACCAAATCGCCCATAGCAGTCTCATGCACGAAACATGTCTTCTCATTTCAGAGGCCGCTGGCGTAATTGCCGACCAACAGGTAAGAAATCGCGGTACCATTGGAGGTTCACTCGCACATGCTGATCCAACGGCCGACCTTCCTACCGCTTGTACAGCAGCTCGGGCAAAAGTGGTTACAGTCAACGTTAATGGTTCGCGCTCGATCGAATCCGCGGATTTCTTCCGCGGATACTACAACACCGCTCTAGAGCGGGACGAGATAATTCGAGAAATTCGTATTCCGGTTCCGCCCCCAAGGTCCGGGGGTTCCTACATGAAATTGAGCAAGGGTCACAACGATTTCGCGATCGTCGCGGTCGGATCTTTGTTAACCTTCGCCAGTGATAATGTTTGCAGGGCTGCAAGTGTAGTCCTCGGCGGCGTAGCACCTACCCCCATTCACGCGAAAAATGCAGAAAACGTCCTAATCGGACGAAAACTCGAGGATAAGGTGATTGAGGAGGCGTCCCAAAAGGCGTCCGATGACCTGAGCCCTCCTTCCGACCTGCGCGCGTCAGCCGAATACAGGTTGGAAATGGCGAAGGTTCTCACAGAACGGGCGGTCAGAAATTCCGCTAGCCGCGCACTTGGGAGTAATTAGTTTGGAGAAAGAATTCGCCGTCAGTGTCAAGGTGAACGGTCAGCAATACGAGCGAAGAATCGATCCTCGCACGTTACTAGTTGATTTCCTACGCGATGAACTTGGCTTAACAGGAACTCACATAGGATGCGATACCGGACATTGTGGTGCTTGCACTGTCATGCTGAATGGGGTAACTGTCAAGTCCTGTCTCTTGCTTGCAGCCCAAGTCAACAATTCCGAACTCAAGACGATCGAGGGCGTCGCCGTCAAGGGCAAATTGCATCCAATTCAAGAGGCTTTCTTAGAACATCAAGCATTGCAATGCGGTTATTGTACGCCAGGAATGATTCTCTCAAGCCTTTTCTTGCTCCAAAGAAACCCGAACCCGAACGAGGAAGAAATTAAGAGAGGCATCGAAGGCAACCTCTGTCGATGCACCGGTTATCTCAACATCGTGAAAGCTGTAAAAGCTGCTTCGGCTAAGATGAAGTAGGTTAGGCTTCATTGCATCTGGTTTCGGATGCGATCGAAGATTCCTATAACCGTCTTTTCCGCTGTATCCTTGATTACGAGTTGCCCAAGGCTCGCTATCATACCAGTCACCTTGACATCTGTCTCATAGTCGAGTTCACTGCCTTCAGGGGTCTCTTTGAGTTCAATCGCTAAGTCCATGTTGATGTTGCTTCCCGATCCTGTTCCAATCGCTCTAAGTTGTACTCTACTAGGCGGTTCTTTCCCCACGATTTCGATTTTGAACCTGAAATCAGCTTTTATGAAACCGACACCGACAGCAATGACAGCCCTAAACTTGTCCTCGCTCTCAATGCTCAAGCTCTTCAGGTCTGGCAAGCACTTGCCGATCTTATTGGGATCGATGATGAATTCCCAGAGCCTTTCACGAGGCGTCTTCAACAAGTACTTTCCTTCGAGGATCATTCTTAGCCCACAACTGCATTGATGATGAGGTTGCGGTACCACTTGATTAACAAGCTTGCTGGTGGTGTACGCCCCAACCCTATGCAGGGGGAGGTTCCTTTGAGGATTATTCAGGTCCATTCCCAGGAGGGGATTCAACAGGTCAAGTTTCTCTTTTCAGAATACGCTTCTTCACTCGACTTCGACCTTTCCTTTCAAAATTTCAAGAATGAATTGGCAGACCTACCGGGGGAGTATTCTGCGCCGGGCGGGGCCATTCTCCTTGCCTACTATGAGGGGAGTGCTGCCGGTTGTGTCGCCATGCGGAAATTGGCCGAAGATGTTTGTGAAATGAAAAGGCTCTACGTGCGGCAGGCGTTCAGAGGGAAGAAAATTGGCAAAGCGTTGTCTGTGGCAATTATTGAGGAAGCAAGGAAGCGCGGGTTCTCGCGCATGCGCTTAGATACCGTGCCTTCGATGAAGGAAGCGATTAAGCTTTACCGCACTTTAGGCTTCAAAGAGACCTCTCCATACCGGTACAACCCCAGAGCAGGTGCAATGTTTCTCGAACTCGTTTTATAGACTATCGAGCATGATGTTGGCCTGGCGTTGGAGTTCCCGTGGTTACACCCGGTTTCTAATTTGGTCGGAGCTTCTGTTTCAGATACGCCCCGGCCAGGGTTGGAATGAGTGCGGTCGCGTTCAAGGCCGCTAGCCACAAGTAAGCCGTCTTTAGGCCGTCCATGAAAACCGCCCGATCAACAAGCAAATTGCCTATTGGAGTAACCGATGAAATTAGAGTCGTGATCACTCCAAACGGGACTCTGAATGTCATGATCCAAAGTACGAGGTTCAGGCTGACTGTGAAACCAATGTTCCAGAAGGTGGACCTGACGGAGGCCGCGACACCCCGCCTTAGAGCTGGAACCGCGGCCATGCAGAGGCTCGCGTTTGGCGCAAGGAAGACGCTTACGCCAATCCCTAACAAAACCATGTAGACCAGACTATAGACGTACGGCGTTGAAGGGTCAACGGTCGAAAACAAGTAGGTCGTGATGCTCGTCAAGGTAAGGCCCCCAACTAAAAATCCTGTTTGGCCGAACCGGTCGGAAAGCTTACCGCTCAAAGGAGCCATCAGAACTGCGGTCAAATCCAAAGGCACCAGCCTAAGCCCAGCCTCGAGCGGGCTCAAGCCGAGTTCCAATTGGAAGAAGAGGCTCAAGAGTAACGCCAGGCTGCTGAAAGCGGTCACGGCGATCACTAGAGCCACCACGGCGCTACCGAATTCCCTTATCTTAAGCAGCCCCAAGTCGAGGAGTGGATGCGTTGATCGGCGCTCCCACATTACAAATGTCACGATAGCGACGGCGCTCAAGATGAGGAGGTAATAGACCGTAGTTTCTTCCGCGATCCCATAAACGGCGTAGGTTAATGCGAGAAGAAATGCGGTGATGGAAACAACGAATGCCGCAAAACCTTTCCAATCAATGGGCGCCCCCTTCTCAAGGGTCGCAATCTCACGCAATCGAAGGCGCGCCCATACTGTCCCGAAAATACCGATTGGGATATTGACGTAGAAGAGAAACCTCCAATCGAAGAAGAACAGAATCAAGCCACTCACGGTCAATCCGAGAACAGAACCTAGGTTGTATGCGATTGCATTTACTCCGAGTGAAAAGCCTAATTCTTTCATGGGAGTAGCATCTGTTATCATTGCTATGCTGTTCGACCATATCATTGACGAGCCAAGGCCCTGCATTATCCTGAAGGCGATTATCTGTTCGGGCGATTGGGATAGGCTAGTCAGTAGTGAGCCAACGGTGAAAATTATGAATCCTGCATTGTAGAGTTTCACTCTACCGAAAATATCAGTAACTCTTCCTATCAGGAGGAGCATTATGGTGCTCGCCAATGCGTAACCTTGTGTGAACCAAACTGCTTGCTCAGCATCTGCGTGCATCGCGCTCGCAATTTGTGGGAGTCCAATAACGAGTATTCTTGAGTCGATGCCCGACATCAGTACGCCAACCGTCGTTACCGTAAGAACTGTCCACTTGTATTCCAAGTCTAAAGCGCCGTTTTCATAATTGTCCGTGCCAGTAGCTCGGGAGGTGTCCGTCCTGAGCTTAGTTTGATGTTGATATTCCTAGTGGTTGCTGCAGACAGGATTTCTAACTAACGACTCCATTGAGTCAGGTCATTTATTGAGCTGGCTTCGCTCCCGACGCGCTTATTGTGGACTTTATTTATTCTGAAACTTCCCGAGACCTGAATCCCTCATCATCTGAGAGTCCGTTTTCGCCGTCATTTCACAATTCGGATGTTAAAGTTCGGGGTCTGATTGACCGCCATCAACCGTACCCACAGCGCCAAATACATCTCCGGGCCTCTTGCAGTGGTAATGTCGCCTAGGTCGATGACGGATTTCCAGCCAAACCAATCGGTCACTATCTCGCGAACCTTCGCTTTTGCCTTTGCGTCATTTCCGCTCATGAAGATATCATGGGGCCCCGGGACAATGTGAGGGGTTACCATTACATTACAGTTTATGGTGTTGAGTGTTTTGACGACCTTTGCGTCAGGGAACGCCCGTTGTATTTGCTCGCCAATCGAATCGGTATTGCACACAGTGAGGGTGGGTGGCATGCCCTTAGAGAAATCCAGTGGGTTGGATATGTCTACTAGAATTTTCCCCTTGAGGTTTTTTGCACCAGCCAACTTTAATGCCTCCAGCGACGCTGAGCCGGCAGTGCAATTGAAAATGATTTCGCCGAATTCGGCGGTTTCAGCGAAAGTACCATTCGAAGCCTTTGCCCCATTGGCCTTGGCCCATTGCACAGCCTTCTCGTTCCCTGCCGTGCGGGAACCCATTTTCACTTCATGGCCCAACTGAACAAGCTTAGTAGCAATGGTATTTCCAACCATTCCCGTCCCCAGGACCCCAAGCTTCAAAGTAACGACTCCCCGTGCTCAGCTGAAGGGAGGGAGGTCTAGCTATTTATTGACTACCAACAGCATATGGTCGAAGCTCTCAAAACGATTTCACAAAGAACCAGGCTGAGACAATCAAACCGATTGCAACAATAATGAAGTGAAGCGGGCGAGGGTTCACGTGCTTCGCAAGCCTTGCGCCTCCGTAGCCACCAATGATCGCGCCAGCCATCATGAGGAAAGCCAAGTACCAGACGACCAACCCTTTGTATGCGAAGAAGACGAATGCAGTTAGGTTGATTATCGCGGTGAGAGGGGTCTTCATCGCGTTCATCTTGTGGATGTCACGGAGGCCCATAATGCTGAACGACCCTAGCATTAGGATCCCGATGCCCGCCCCAAAGTATCCTCCGTACGCCGCCACAAAGAGCTGGAAGACGGTCCCCCATATGCGTCCAGCAGTCGTTACATGCTCATCGCCTGAACTACGGCGTAGTCTTCGGGAGATCAAGTCTTGTGATGCAAGCATTAGCGTGGCAAAGAGCACTAAGAATGGGACTACGAGTTTGAATAGTGCTGGCGCTGTGAAAACCAGAATTGCAGCCCCCATGAGTCCGCCGATGAAGCTAGGAATGGCAAGCATTAGTAGTAGGCTGCGTTGGATCTTGGTATCTTTTCGATATCCAACCGCGGCACTAAGGGAACCAGGCCACAACGCGGCTGTGTTCGTGGCATTGGAGATGATTTCAGGTTCGCCGAAAGCTACGAGGGACGGAAAGGAGATCAACGTGCCGCCACCCGCCACCGAATTGATGCCGCCAGCAAGCATGCCGGCAAAAAACAGGCCGAACAATCCGACTAGGTCATTCATGGTGGCTAGCCTGTACCACGACCGTTAGTGAATCTAGTTGAATTGAATTTAGTTGTTTCCTACTTCCTTCTTGAAAGCGTCGGCTAGGTTTCTCCCCCAATCGGCGAGTGGTTCGAGTCTCCCGTCGAAGAAGCGGAGGACTGGGGGCTCCCACACGAACTTCAGTCCTTTGACAAGGTCTCGGTGCTTGTAGAGCCAATTTATTCTATCAATGGCATATTCAACGTGCGAAATTGAGTAGACCCTCCTTGGAAGAGCAATCCTAGTTAGTTCAACGTCGGCTGGGACCTCCTTCCCTTCCCTGTCTCTGTCCATTGAGACACTTCCTCTTTCCATGCTCCTGATTCCCGAGGCGATGTACAGAGCGGCTGATAGGGCCCCTGCCGGGTACTGGGATTGAGGGATGTGCGGAAGGAACTTCATCGCGTCCAAGTGGCACGCCAACCCGCCCGGCGGAGTGACCACTGGGATACCAGTTTCATGGAGTTTGTTGACAAAATATTTGATCTGTTCAACTGAGCAACCTGCGACCGATGGGTCCACCATTTCCCGCATTCCCACAGCCATGGCACCTACCTCTCGCATTGACATGCCTCCATAGGTGTAGAATCCTTCGTAGACGGGGAGCCAGGGTCTGATCTTGTCGAACAGTTCCTTATTGTTAGTCGCTATCGCGCCTCCTCTAACAGACGTGTTCTTCCTGCCGCTCATGTAGAACAGGTCAGGTATACTGCAAATCTCACGGACTATTTCGGCAACGGTTTTGGTTTGGTATCCCTTCTCTCGTTGCATGATGAGGTAGGCGTTTTCGCAGATGAGACTTCCATCTATGACGAGGGTCAAACCGTGTTCGTTGCAGATTTGGCGGACTTCTTTCAGATTCGCTATGGAGAATGGTTGTCCGCCGATTAAGTTGGTTGTCGCTTCCATGCGAACGAATGCGATTTTTTCTTTTCCGTACTTCTTTATCACGTTCTTCAGTTTCTGTGGATCCATGTTGCCTTTGAAGAGATTTGTACTCTCAGTCTTCAGGGCGTCGTCGTAGTATATCTCTAGAACCGAGGCGCCTAGCAGTTCGATGTGGGCTCGGGTGGTCGTGAAATGGTAGTTCGTCGGAACTACATTGCCCGATTTGATGAAGACCTTCGCCAGGAGATGCTCCGCCGCTCTCCCCTGGTGCGTGTTCATGACATACTTGTAACCGAGAACATCCTTCACTGCGTCCGCGAATTCGTAGAAGGTCATGCTGCCGGCGTAGGCGTCATCCGCTCTCATGAAAGCTGCGAACTGGTTGTCGCTCATAGCGTTGACGCCGCTATCTGTGAGCATGTCCAAGAATATGTCCTTGGTTTTGAGCAGGAACGTATTGTAGCCGGCCTCTCCAATCGCCTTGAGCCGTTCCTCGACAGGTATCAGCGCAATTTTCTGCACCATCCGAGTCTTGTGCATTTCAATTGGAATCTCCTTTCCCGAAGACAACTTGATAGACATTAGCGGTCACCACTAGGATTTCTACTGTAATTTCGGGACCACAAACGCCGGGTACTTACGCATTTGGATGGGTTTTCTTGAGCGGAGATTACCTGAGTCGGCGGAAGGGGTAGACTCCTGTAAGGCACAACAGTCATGACGCGGTCCGTTGTGTACGATTAAGAATCAGTGAGATGCTGTGGAAATTCGTTTTCTCTATTCGGACCAGTGCCCCTCGCATGACGAAGCGATTGAACGACTGCGCAAAGTCCTAGATGAGGAGGGAATAAACGCTAAGATTGAAGTCATCAGAGTTGAGACGTTTGAAGATGCGAAGCGGTATCGTTACCCAGGGTCGCCGACAATTTTGATTGATGGGCATGATATCGACCCGGTTCCGAATTATGGATATGCTCCGACCTGCCGTGCTTACCGCCTTGAAGATGGGCGTATCTCCCCTTTGCCATCGGTCTCAATGATTCGCAAGGCCGTCCGTGCTGCGAAAGGAGAATCTTAAGAACAGAACCCAGCACTAAACGGTAGACGCATTCGCGGGAATGAGACCATGACGAACCTTAAGATCGGGGATAAGGCCTTACCCTTCAACCTATCCGGCGTCGACGGAAAGAATCATTCGCTCGCCGAATATTCTGGAAAGAATGCTGTGGCGGTAATTTTCAGTTGCAACCACTGCCCCTACGTTCGTGCGTGGGAGGACCGTATGGTCCAGGTACAGGCAGACTACGATATGAAAGGCGTACAATTGATTGCAATAAACGCGAACGACGCCTCAAAATATCCTGATGACAGCTTCGAAAAAATGAAGGAGCGCGCAAAGGAGAAGCATTTCAACTTCCCCTACCTGCATGACGAAAGCCAGCAAGTAGCTCGCGCTTACGGAGCTGAGCGAACACCTGAGGTTTTCCTCTTCGACAAGGCGGGAACGTTAAGGTACCATGGCGTAATAGATGACAACTACGACGAGCCAAAGGCTGTTAAAGTTAAATTTCTGCGGGAAGCCCTCGACGCCACGCTGAACGGGAAGGTGCCCGCGAACACTGAAACAGAACCAGTCGGTTGCACAATCAAGTGGAAATGATCCGCATTGACCTTTCTCGCAGTCTCTTGACAACCGCTGCACTGGTCAATTCGCGGAGAGCGTCTGAAGCGATCCACCGCGCGCCCTTAGAGTCCATTTTCTGAATCCTTTTGGCCGTTATTATCGCGGCGCGATTGAGTTCTAGGTTCCGCTTTCCAATCTGCCTTAAGGACCAGTTCATCGCCTTCCTTACGAAGTTTCTCTCATCAGCGGCTTCCCTCCTGACCGCCTTCAGAAACTTCAAGAACGTTGCATTTGGAGCTTCTTGGTCATGAACTGCTAACGTAGCCATTAGGGCAAATCCTGCCCTCTTGACGAACTCTTCCCGCCGTGAACTCCACTCATACGCCTTTTGGTATGCTACCTTGGTTTTGTCGAATAAGTTGCTGCAGCATTGGTCGCAAACGTCCCACGAATCGAAATCCTTCACCCATTTTTGCATCTGGTTCTTCGTGACCTTGTCAGGCACATCGATCATCGAAGCAAGAATTCGTGCTTCGTGAATTCTAGATTCCCAAAGTTCTAGAGCGAGCGAATGGCTCTTGCCCAGTTCCTTCGCCAATCCTCTGAGAACGGGAATAGATACTCCATAGGTATTCCTAGGGTTGATTCCAAACCGCGCCATGCCCTTGACTGCTTCGGGATTCGAGTGGGATTTTAGCCGCCTAAGTACCTCATTCGCTTCCAACTACAGCACATCAGTGATTGTTTGTCTTGGGGTCACGAGTAATTAGCCTTCAAGAATAGTCATATTTGAGAAACGGAAACTAATGTTAGAGTAGTTGTGGTGTGGTTGAAGTTATCAGCTAAATCAACGAAAGTTACATCGGGTCATTGGGATTATCGACTACATACGGGGAGTTCGAATGTAGGCGTTGTTTTGATACACGAGATATTCGGCTTTGACGACTATATGGACTCCGTCGCAGCCCGGCTTAGCCAGACGGGCACTTGGGTTGCGGCAGTTGACTTGTACCATGGGAAGTATGCCTCCAACCTTGACGAGGGGTTCAAACTCAGGTCGGCTTTGAAGGAGCAAGAAGCCTTGGATGCGTTAGGTTCAGGTCTTCAGCTGCTCCGAGAAAAGGTCGGCGGGAAGGCGAAGGTTGGGTCGATGGGCTTCTGTATGGGTGGTGGGATCGCCCTTCAAGGCGCCTGTAACTTGAACATGGCCTTTTGCGTGGACTATTATGGTATGATAGAGAATGTGGAGCAAGTAAACGGCGTTAAAGGCCCAATTCAACTTATGCTAGCTTCGGAGGACGAAAGGGTAACCCCTTGGGCGTACCAGCAGTTTCTTCCCGCCGCAACGAAATACAAGAAAAGGGTCGACGTGCACCTTTACCCCAATGCGCAACATGCCTTCCATCGGCCTAATTGGGAAGGGCATAACGCGGAAGCCGCGAAAGACGCGTGGGAGAAAACGGTTAGCTTTCTATCCCAATTTAAGTGACGGAGCAAAGCTCCTGCCAAGCTTGGCGAGGAAAACCAAGCAAATGGGGGAGCGTTGACCGCCTAGGCTCCTTGTTCTTGCGCGACTTGTCTGCTGAGAACCATGCTAGTTTCAAGCTATCTTCTCCGACCGAAAATTACTGTACCCACCGAGATCATGGCCACGTCGAATACGATTAGAGCGAGAACGTCATACTGCAAGGGAAGGATGGGAGTCCAAGCCCCTCGAAGAATTATAATTCTCAATGCATCAACACCATAAGTTAGTGGGTCTATGACGCTTACCCAGCTTAGCCATTTGGGAAAATTCGCTAGCGGAAACAAGGCGCCGCTCAGAAAGAACAAGGGAAGATTGACGAAGGTCTGAATTACACCGAAACTCTCCAGACTCTCCATCAACGAGGCTAATGTTAGACCGATGCTCACCATTCCAAAAGTGATTAGCAGCATTATGGGTACTGAGAAAAGGAAAACGCCAACGCTGACGCGGATTGAGACAAGAAAACTGAAAACGAAGACAAAGCTTCCTTGTATCACGGCATCAGTACTACCACCCAACATCTTACCTACGAAAACAGAAACCCTAGAGATTGGGGCCACTAGAATTTCCTTGAGAAACCCGAACTCTCTGTCCCAGATCACAGATATACCCATGAACATTGAGGTAAAGAGCAAGGTTTGCCCAACGATTCCCGGGAAGATGAATTGCTGGTAGTTTACGCTCGTGACGCCTAACGAGGTAAGGCGCATTCCAGAACCGAAGATCACCAACCATAAGAGCGGTTGGATGAAGGAACTGATCAGCCTACTCTTCTCTCTCCCATAACGCTTGACCTCTCGCAGCCACAGCGTGTAAATGCCACGTAATTCACTCATCGAATACTCCTTCTCTTGATGGCGGCCAACCCATGGTATTCCTCACCGCCTTCTGTACGAATCTCTCGTCCAGTAAAATGAAGGAAGACGTCCTCAAGCGTAGGCTGTCGAATGGACATAGACTCAATACGTATCCCTGACGCTGCGGCAATCTCTACAATTCGGGGAAGCGTCGCATTGCCGTTCTTCACAACTAACTTCAGCTTACCATTTATCTGTTTCAGGTCCTTTACCCATGTGATCTCATTTAGTTTCTCAGCAAGCTCTTTAGCAGCGCTTGTCCGAACCGAAATCACGTCGCCCTCCATTCCTTCCTTCAATCGCTTTGGTTCATCTAGCGCAATTATCCTCCCATAATCTATGATTGCAACTCGGTTGCACAGCTTGTCAGCCTCCTCCATATAGTGCGTCGTGAGAATCATCGTGATGTTTTCGCGTCTGCTCAGCTCTATGATGTAACTCCAGATGTGCTCCCGGGTTTGAGGGTCCAAGCCTATTGTTGGCTCATCAAGAAACAGAGCCTTCGGGTAATGGATGAGGCCTCTTGCTATTTCCAGCCGACGCCTCATCCCTCCGGAATATGTCCTCATCAGCAGGTCTGCTTTGTCCTCCAGTTCGACCAATCTCAAAACCTCGTTAATTCGCATCTTTTGCTCAGATCTAGGGACTCCGTAGAGGTTCGCATGCATCTCCAAGTTCTCTCTTCCCGTGAGCCTATCGTCTATACTTGGTTCTTGGAAGACGATCCCTATGATTTGCCTTACTTGGGAAGGATGTTTCGCGACATCAATCCCATTGACCAAGGCCACTCCGGAAGTCGGTTTCAGAATCGTACATAACATTGAGAGAGTTGTAGTCTTTCCCGCGCCGTTAGGTCCCAGTAAACCAAATACTTCACCAGGTTGAACTGAAAAATTGAGCTTGTTGACCGCCACAAGGTTGCCGAAGTTCTTGGTCAAATCCCTAACTTCTATTACAGATTCCGATCTCATAGGCTTCATCAAACCTTTCTTGACCGTTTCTTGTTCTCCAACGGTAGCTCGCAGACGCCCTTACTCAAAATGATTCGTTTAGCTTGTCCCCATAGATGAGAGGCATAGAGTAAGGTTTAGAAAGCCCTGAAAGTGCTGAGGGACGCTGAAGAAAATTGGCTAAAAGCACAAAAAGTCTCCTAATGTACACCGGTATTGCAGCACTACTTCTAGGCATAATCACCTTCATTGTACCATACCTCGAGGACGCTGCGAACAGAATGATAAGGACGCCAGCCTGGTGGACGCACAATAGCGGAGCTGTCGCTTGGTTCTGGGGTCCTGCAGATCCCACGATAGGGCTATTTGCACCATTCTGGGAGTTTTCGGTTGGCCTAATCATTGTCGGTCTAGTGCTATTCGGCATCTCCTTTGCAATCAAGGTGTAATTTGATTTGGCAAGCTCAAAACCTAAGGGACGATTGTACATCTTCGGGACACCGATTGCTTGGATTGCCGTCTATGGCGCTTTGATTGGGGTTACCTCACTTGTGCCAGTTCTACCCTACGCAGGGGGCGGAGGATTTTGGCCTCTGGCAACTCCACTCGCAGGTATTGCACCCCTAATCCTTGGTCCGGTCGGCGGAATAGTCGCGGCTGTAGTTGGAGGAATCATAGGCATGTTCATCGCCCCACCAGCATACCCGCTCGGAATCATTGACGCAGTGTCTGTCGTCGTACTACCCGCCATCTTCGTCGGGTTAGCACTAAACATGAAGAAAGCCAAGTGGATATTTCTCGCTTGGCAGATCATAATGAATGCAACTTTCTTCATCGTGCTATTCCTCTATCCCGGCGTTGTCGGTGGATGGCCCCCCATCTCGACGAGTTCATACGTCGTCGCGACCCTCTACTACTGGCTACTCCCAATAGTCGTGCTATTATCACCAATAGGAACCAAATACATCTACAACTGGTCAAGAAGTGCTAACGCGAGACAGAGGTCAATCGGAATATTCCTCGGATCCTGGATGGCAATGAACGCTTGGTTCGTATCTCCATCATACTGGATCTATTGGATCCTATTCGCGTTCCCGTCTCCGTTGCTCTACCTGATGGCCTGGGGAATCTACTCCTGGTACATGCCAGTCTTTGCAATACTGATAACGATAGTAACGGTGCCCATTACAGAAGCTCTAAGAAGAAGCGGAATGGCGAAGCCCCCAGACGTTCTGTGGTAGGCTGGCCATTCTGCCTTCCCCTTTTCCTCTTTTCTTGTTAAGTTATCAGAGGCTGTTGCGTGGTGCAAGAAATGGATGACTTAATCGTAGATGTTCAGAATCTTTCCTTCGCATACCCAGACGGCGGGAAGGCGCTAAAGAATATCACTTTCAAGGTCAGCAAGGGTCAAATCGTTGCCGTTTTAGGCGCTAATGGCGCGGGCAAGACTACACTGTGCCACCACTTGACTGGTATAATCCCAAACATCTACCAAGGCACAACTGAAGGCAAGGCAATCGTTGCCGGTATGAATGTTTACGATCACCCGGTCTATGAACTAGCACAGAAGATCAGTTTTGTTACACAAGATCCGGAAGGGCAACTCATCAACCCAGATGTCTTAATGGAAGTCGCTTTCGGCCCTGAGAATCTAGGCATACCAAGAGAGGAAATCATGCGAAGAGCCAAGTGGGCTCTGGAAGCAGTTGGCCTAGAAGGACTCGAGTCACGTTCGCCAGCTGAACTATCAGGCGGGCAGAAACAGAGACTCGTGCTCGCGGCCGGCCTAAGTATGGAGCCGGAGTTACTAATTCTCGACGAACCGACCTCCCAACTTGATCCGATTGGAACGGCTGAAGTTCTCAACTCTCTAATTGACCTCAAAACGAGGTACAACATGACCACTATCTTCACAACTCATGCGTCGGAAGAGGTTCTGAGGGTTGCGGATAGAGTCATTGTCCTGAGCAAAGGGGAAATTGTGGCGGAAGGAACTCCCAGAGAAGTATACAGCAAGGTGAAATTGCTTGACTCAGTCGGCGTTCAGGTTCCGCAGATAGCAATGCTCGGGTATAAGCTAGCGCCGGAAATGCCAGTTCCCATGTCCATCGAAGAGGGAAAGAAACTCATAATCGACATTCTACATGAAAAACACCGTGCTCCAAAGTTCCCTCCACAAGTAGCCACAAAGATGTCGAGCGGTGAAGTATTACTCGAGTGCGTTGACCTATCGTTTACATATCCTGGTGTGCAACCTGTAACTGCTCTGCGAAATGTTAACCTCAAAGTCCATCGTGGAGAAATGATAGGAGTAATCGGACAAAACGGGTCCGGAAAGACGACGCTCGTGAAACAGTTTCTTAAGTTGCTGAAGCCGGCCAAAGGGAAGGTTTTGTTCAAAGGTAAGGATGTTCAAGCTTTCACGACGGGAGAACTCTCCACCTCGATAGGTCTGGCGTTGCAGAACCCTGATGAGCAACTGTTCACCATCTCGTGCAAGAATGAAGTTGAATTTGGGCTTCGCAACCTCAAGCTCGCGGAAGACGAAATAAAGCGGAGGGTTGATGAAGCGCTAGGGTTCGTTGGCCTTCAAGATCAATGGGACACATTCCCGTTCAGGTTGAGTTTTGGGGACCGAAGGAGCTTAACCGTGGCCGCGGTAGTTGCGATGCGGCCTGAAATAATCGTGATGGATGAACCTACTACCGCTCAAGATTACCTGGGTAGACACCGAATCGCAAGGCTTGGAAAGAAACTGAACGAGGCCGGGCATACGGTCATAATGATAACGCACGACATGAGCTTAGTGACTCAATACGCTGACAGGACCATTGTGATGGCTAACGGTGAAGTGCTCTTAGACGGGCCCACCGCCAAGGTCTTCTCCGAGTTTGATACACTCAAGAAAGCTTTCATTAAGCCTCCTCCAATCGCGATTGTCGATAGGGAACTTGAATCCGAAGGCCTTCCGCAGGGTATCCTAACAGTGGACGCAATGGTGGATGCATTGACGGGGGCCTCTTAATTGGCGAGCATAGAGTACGTTCGGAAGAATACCCCGATTCACAATTTGCAAGCGATTACCAAAATGTTCTTGGTGCTAGCAAGCTTCGCCGTTAGTTTCTTCGCCTTGGACTTTGCCCTGATTGGCGTTTGGCTCATTTTTCTACTGGGATGGTGGGTTCTGGGTGGAATCGAGATAAAGCGTGTTGCAGTAATCCTGAAAATCCTTCTCGGAACCTACATTTTCTTCGTCATCCTGCAAGGGTTCACGTATAGGTTTGGGAGTACCGTCCTCTTCCAGCTCGGAGTACTAATGGTTGGAAACCGAAACTACGCCGCCTACACACTGGAAGGTTTCCTCTTCGGAACACTCGTCTTCATGAGAGTCCTCGCAGTCGTGTTCACACTTCCGATTCTAACCATGACAACCCCAATGACCAAGATAGCGGCGACGTTGGGAAAGATGAAGGTTCCATACCAGTTCACAATGATCTTCGTAACCGGAGTCCGATTCGTCCCACTGGTCTTCCAGACGTGGACTGGGATTATTCAGGCGCAGAAACTGAGAGGGCGGGACATAGACAAGATGCCCTTCTATCGGAAAGCCGGAGTCTACACGAGCGTGATAACGCCATTGCTACTCTACCTCCTCAAACTCTCGCAGACCCTCCAAACTGCACTTGAATGCAGAGCTTTCGGCTCCCCTGCTGTACGTTCCTACGTTGAGGAAGCTAAGCTGAGGGTGGGTGATTATGTAGCAATCATCTCGATATTGATTATCACCGGCGCATTAGTTGCAATGAAGGCAACAGGTTACTCATTCACGCCTCATTTGTTCCTCTGATCAACATGATGTCACGCACGCCACCTGATTATCACGGAGAGAATTTGGAGAAAGGCCTTTCTTAGCGCTGAATCCACGCATGCGCCGATTGTGAGTCCTCTTGGTTTCGAGTGCGGTTACTGAAGAGAAGAGTCGCCTAGCCAAATCGCCTTCTTATGAGGACCTCGTTAAGCGTCGCAATAAGATGCTGGCTCCAATCTTCTCGCAAGATTGGCCAAACCTCCCCGTCGTCAAGGCTCAGGGACTGTACCTTTACGGGTTGGATGGTAAACGGTACATGGATTTCATGGCAGCCTTTGGAGTGGTAAATGTCGGGCACAACCACCCAAGGGTGGTTACGGCTGCACGAGAGCAGATGGAAAGGCAAATCCACGGGGCGGTCGGAGTCACACTTCATGAATCCGTTCTTCGGCTTGCCTACATGTTGCCTGAGATTCTTCCCGGCAATTTGGACATGTTCTTCTTTGGAAATAGCGGTTCAGAGGCTGTTGAGGGAGCAATCAAGCTTGCACGCAATGTTACCAGAAGACCCGGAATCATCGCTTTCATGGGAGCGTTCCACGGCCGCACATATGGCGCTGCATCTTTGACTGCTTCAAAAGCAATCTACAGGACAGGACTCGACCCCTTCCTTCCCAGCATCTACCACGTCCCTTACGCTGACCCTTACCACTCTTCACATCCGGACAACCCAACACTGTGCGTCGAAGAGTCGTTAGCTGAGCTCCAGATACTCCTCAAACGGATCATCGCTCCATCACAAGTTGCAGCGGTAATCGTTGAACCGATTCAAGGCGAGGGCGGCTATATTGTTCCGCCCAAAGAATTTCTGAAACGCCTCCGTGAGATATGCACGAGCAATGGGCTGCTCCTGATATTCGACGAAGTTCAGTCGGGTTTCGGTAGAACTGGCGAATGGTTCGCTGCCCAAGCATTCGATATCACGCCGGATGTTATGGCGATTGCGAAAGGCATAGCCTCAGGCTTTCCATTGGGGGCAGTATGTGCCCGAAGTGAGCTCATGAGCCGGTGGGAGCCCACAGTTCATGGCACGACTTTTGGTGGCAACCCCGTATCATGTGCCGCGGCCGTCGCCACAATAGACACAATCAGAGATGAAGGGCTCCTACAAAATGCGAAGAAAAGCGGCGAGTATCTACTTAGCCGATTGAAGGAGCTGAAGGCGAAGCACAAGATGATTGGAGATGCACGTGGGCTTGGATTAATGACAGCTATCGAATTCATTGTCCCAGGTACAGATAGGGAACCGAACAGTGCCGCGGCGAAGAAGTTCCTCAACGAATGCCTCTCAAAAGGGTTGCTGATGTACCCTTGCGGACTTTACGGCCACGTAGTCCGCCTAGCACCACCCCTCAATGTCACTCGCCAACAGATCGATGAAGCCATGAGCATTGCAGATCAAAGCCTGAGCGTCGTTTAACAGAACAATCCCGGAATCATGTTTTGCGGGTACCCGCTGCATAGGCCAAAACAAGTATAGCATACGAACATTCGAGACTTGCATTAAGTGGGAAAATGGACGTTAGCGTTCACCAAGTTGTATGCGATAACTTGACCAAGGTGTACGGCAAGAGTGAAACGAAGGCCCTCGACTCCGTAACCTTCTCTCTGCCTTCTCGTGGCATCTTCGTGCTGATTGGGAGGAACGGTTCTGGAAAGACCACGCTCGTGCGAATCTTGGCCACGCAGCTCGAACCAACGTCCGGAAAAGCGACGATAAACGGGATCGATGTCGTAAAGGAGGCTCGAATGCTGAGAGAAAAAATTGCGATCGTTCCTCAAGAAGCTAGACCAATACCTTGGATGACACCCATACAGACGGTGTTCTCGTACCTTCTCTGGAGGGGGTTCGATTACGGTGAAGCTAAGCGGCGGGCGTACCAGGCACTTGAAAGGCTAGGGCTAGCTCAATCATCCAATGTCTTGAATCGCTCGCTTTCTGGCGGAATGAAAAGAAAAGTCATGGTGGCTACGGTCCTCTCGTCGGAGGCAGAAGTGATTTTCTTAGACGAACCAACGACGGGACTCGACCCGATTTCACGGAGAGAGTTTTGGGGAACGCTACGAGAAATCGGAAACCAACGCCTCACGTTTCTTACAACACACTATCTCGAAGAAGCAGAACAGCTCGCCGACCAGATCGGGATACTTGACCGAGGTCGTCTAATCCGCATAGGCACCTTGGAAGAATTGCGCCAAAGCGTTAACTACAATTACAGCATGAGGCTCCTCGAAAATCCCGCGCCCCATCTACCAGCCGTGGAAAAGGGAGAAGTAGTCACCGGATCGGACGGCAGTATCAGAATCCTCACAGTTGAAGATGAGGCCTTTAGGATCTCAAGCGAGCTTGCGAAACACGGCTTCAAGTTCACGATCAATCCTGTTTCACTTGATGACATATTCTTTTACCTTGCGAGCCAGAAGGGGGACAACTGAAATGTCCGATAGTATTGCTGTGAGGAAGAGGAATAAGTTCAGCCAGTTTCTCGCGGCCATACTCGTCAATTCCGTTTACGAAATGAAGAACTATCCGATCGTTCTGATCAACACTGTTCTTTCTCCTCTCTCGTTTCTCCTTCTGATTGTTTTCGTGAGTCACGGTAGCCTGATAGGGGAAGCCGTTGAGGGCGGGTTCATCATGAGCATGTTCTCAGCGGGCGTTTCGCTCCAAGGGGACCTCTCACATCTGAAAAATGATTTCAAGCTGCAAGATATGGTGGTCAGTTCCCCAACCTCATGGCAGACTTACATGTTTGGGATGGCGATTTCAGAAATTGTTTACTCTGTCCCAGCTCTGCTCGTGCTCTGCGTACTTGCATATTACTTTACGAATTTGAGCCCAATAGGGACCCTGGCGTTTATCGGCGTACTTCTCTTGATGTTTCTCACTTCGGTTGCGATTGGTTTCACCCTTTCAACCTTCTCGTCCGACATCGTTCAAAGCTTTGCCTTCTCAAGACTCATCTCAACTCTTTTCTCAACGATACCGCCGGTTTACTATCCGATAACTTACATTCCGGTTCCATACAGGTACCTCGCATATCTCTCACCAACTACCTACGCAGCAGAACTGGCCCAGAGTTTTGCTGGATATCTAACCCTGTCACCATCAACTGCCGCCCTTAACTGGGGGATTCTGGTGGCTGTGGCTTCAACTCTATTCCTCGTAGCGAAGAGCAAAGCGAGATGGAGAGAAATCTAATGATTTACAGTGTGGTTCTCAATGTCGAGCCCTTGAAGGAGCCGACGAGCCGACGCGTCACGATGGGAACAGAATATCATCGGAGATACTCTGCGAGGTCCTTGTGATTCAATGCCTATGTATTTGTGGGCTTTGGGGTTGGTGGGATCTCATGATGATTAGGCTGCCCATATGTCGCCGTTGGAATCGACGGTCACCTTGACTGAGGGTAATGGGAACTGAGCCGGGCCTTGGAGAACCGTCGCGCCGTGGGATGGGTCGAATGCTGCACCGTGGCAAGGGCATCTGATTATGGAGGATGAGTTATCGTATCCTACAGTGCAGGGTCGATGCGTGCAGGTTGAAGAATACGCAACTACGCTTCCGTTCTGAAGCCTGACTAACATGTCCTGATTTCCCTGCTGGTCTGTAAAATAGATGGAAGAGTTCATTGGAATGTTGGCGATATTGCCTATCTTGACCCCCGTAGGAATGGGATTCTGTGGGTTAGTGGCCGTCTGCGGTTGAACTACGGGATGTTGGATTTGGGCCTGTGCCTGCGGGGGGACTTGAATTGAAGGGAGCATTTCTGCTGCCCATGTGGCCATCCCACCGAATGTCACTGCAACGGCCGTCCCAGCAGCCAACATGCCAATCTTCTGCAGCGCCCTTCTGCGTGTGAGGTCTGTTCTTCCGCTAGCGCCAACGGCTTGCGGTTTCAGGAAGCGTTTTGTATTCTTGAGGACGGCGTACTCTGCGCCAGCTCCTATTAGCGCAACTGTCCCGAAGAGTAGCCACATGGAAACCGTGGGGCCCAGTGGAGCGATGGTTGAGGCTGCTGTGATTGCATGGACTTCAGCCAGAGTGAGCGCCCCCACCATCAGCCATAGGTGAAGCTTTTTGATCGAGCCGAAAGCCTTCACCTTGCGCTTTGACTCGAGGAAGATGCCGGAAAAACCGAGGATTAAGAGAACCAAAAAGCCTGCAGCTCCGAGCAACGTGCCTGCGAATAAGGAGGTGATGCTTGGGAGGAGAAATATGCCGTGAATTGCAGCAAAGACGGTTACGAGGATAGAGAGTGCGACGTGCATTTCCCGCCAACCGTAAACGCGAGCATCCGTGTAAAGCTCCGAAACCACTCGACTCCCTTCGTGCCCTAGCGCGTTCGCTCGTAATTGGGACATGTACCGCTTATCCGCCCAAGCCTTCCAGAAGCCTTGAATTACGAGGACTGCGGATGCGGCGAGAGCGCCCCACCCCAGCAGTTGAGCGTAACTGTAGCTTGTTCCGAGGATTGCCGATTGTTGTGTGGAGAGATTGATTCCGATGCCTGTGGCCGCTGCGAGAATCGTGATAAGTAACCATATCTTTGAACGCACTGCAAACACCACGCGCTGTTAAGTGCTAATCGTCGCCGCTCGAACAGCCGTCGTCATTGTTGCAGGTCTGATTCCGCTGGGGCTGTGGAGTCGAGTTTGACGTGCCCGGATGTGGCGAGTTAATTTGGGAAATACCGGAGATCGGTTGGTTTTGTTGATTAGTTTGACCAAGTGCGGGCGCATGTGTTCTGATTATTGCAGCTCCGCCAACTGCGGTGATCGCCAATATGGCGATTAACAGTGCGACTACAATTGGCGTTGTTGTTCTCACGCGTTCGTCAACTCATGTTAACTACACAGTGTAGTTGAGAAGCATAGGATTTAGGCTTTATGTCGAGGCTGCACGGAATATGCATCGTTAAGTATGGACAGCCTCCTATGTGCACTTTCCTCTCCCTCATAGTTTGGTACGCTCTTCGCATGTCTTGCGTAGTAATGCCGCTTCAATCGAAGTTTTGTGTTAAATTTCCGTTCGCATAGGAGACATTTGTAGATTCCGATGATGGAGCGGAAGCCAACGGATTTCCCGTCCTGATAATCTTGAGATGTTTGCCTCAACGATTGCACCATGTGATTTGCGTTATCCAGTAGAGCGCCTTATAATCCGGATTCATCTTAGGTGCACACCAAAAGTAGTATCTGAGTCGGACCTATTCTGCGAAGTCTGGAATTGCTTTTCCATGTTTTTCGCCGTAATGCCGGTTCAGTAACAGCTTCAAGCCGAATACGGTGTCGCAGTACAAGCACGCATATCGTTTTACAAGTGGTAAGCGGGGCGCTTCAGGGATTGTTCTATTGAGGAATGTTCCTTGAATCTCAAACATAGGGTCATCCTTTTTCCTCAGCATCTTTTCACCCGCTCAAGTAGATGTTTCCCGTCGATGCGTCGTATTGTATTGGGATCTTCTGCAGAGGATAAGGTGCGGGTCCGGCTACAACTTGCGCGTTATTGTATGGGTCATAGATTGCGCCGTGGCATGGGCAGGCGATATCTCTACCTGCCGGGTCGAACTGGACTTGACAACCCGCGTGCGTGCAGATCGAACTGTAAGCGACGACCTGCCCGTTATCCAGATGAATCAAAATTATCGGGCCGAACGTTGGGTCATTCAGCGCCAAAGACTGGTTTACTGGAATGTTCGCCGCATTTGCCAGAAGCCTGCCATTCTGAGTGCCTGGTTGAGACACGTAGGTCGGTGTTTGCCCTTGAGAGCTGGGGAGGGTTGCGATCTTTAGCAACACTAAAGCTGAGACAGAGACCGCCGCAAATCCAAGCGTGCTGTGAAGGAAATTCCTACGTTCCCTTTGGAATCGTGTTCTTTGTTCCGTTCGAACATCAGCGTCAGGTCGAAAAGAAGCACGGGAGAGCAGTACAGGAAGCTTAGGTTGGCCTAAGAAGACTGAAGTTACGATTTCCTTTGGAATCTTTAGCCCATACTTTTCGATTAATGCCTCCGCAGGTTGATTTCCTTCCTCTGTCATGATCCTTCGCCTCCACTACGGTTTACGAGGTTTTCAAGCCCGTGCAACAGCCTAGGCGTATCGGTACGGTCAACGCCTAGACTAATCACAAATGCTCGCACAAACTCGATTATGGTCTGTGTTTCACGATGTGATACGAACTGCTGCTTTATTCTGTCAAAAGCTCTGTTTACCTCGAGCACCTGTTTGGGGTAGAGGGTAGCTTTTCTGGCGAGGGGAACCTGAACTTGATTAGGTTGCGTGTTAGTCGGCGCTGCTATTGCAATTACTTGGTTGGGTCTTGCTATTAACCAACCTAGAGATTGAAATCGCCTAGCTAATACATTGTCTATGCTTTGCCCTGCCTGTGGCCCCGTTAAGAGTAAAGTCAACCAGCACGCGGCGAATACAATGTCAGAGCCGAAATAGAATGGGAACGCATTCCACGTCGCAGACAGAAAAAATGTGAAGTTGAGCAACAACCCAGCGAACGCAGCAATTCTGAAGAGAAAGCCAACCAAAGTGGCAATCCCTATCAGGGTCTCGCCAACTCCAACCACATATCCAAAAGTGATAGCATTCGGTACCACTACGCCAAGTAGGAAATCATGAATTGGGGAACCAATTGCATATTGCGAAATCAAATGACCGATGTAACCTGACTTGGACGGGTCGAAGTAAGATGGATCCGTCAAATGTTGCAGTCCTGCGTACAGGAACGTTGCCCCCATGAAGATTCGTAATGGCCAAAGCGAGCTTGTAACGGAGTTCAGTCGCATGTTGGACGCTGTTGCTTCCAATGAAAGTTCACAGGTGGGCAAGCTACTCAAAATCGGATTTAGGAAGAGTGGTACAAACCTCAAAACGTAGCTCGTTGAATCATCTTAAAGGCCCACCCGGTTTTGTTGAGGAAAAGGATTTGTTGCAGGTTAAACCTTTCACGCTTGTACCATAAGCTTCATAATCCATAAGAAATGCCAAGTGAGCACAGATGGTCGCAACTCAGGATACTCAGAGTGTCAGCAGGATGAGCGAACACGCGTAAGTGACGGACTTGTGGACACCAACACTGAGGATTATCACGAACCTAGACGCGATCAGATCCTTGCATTCATTAAGACACATCCTGGGTCGCACCTACGCCAAATACAAAGGGAATTGGGCCTGGCTATGGGCGTGATGCAATATCACCTATATGCTCTCGAGAAGGAGAATAGGATAGCTTCCCGCAGAAGAGGATTGTACAAGAGATTTTACCCCGTCCTCCAGTTTGCTGGCGGACAGCTGGATATCCTAGACGTATTGTCGCAGGAAACGGAAAGAGACATTCTCCTCTTCCTGATTCAGAAACCGGAAGCAACCCAGAAGGAACTCTCTGAATACATGGACATCTCACCTGCTTCGGTTAACTGGCATATTCGGAGGTTGTCCGATTCTGGACTTGTGGATTCTAGGCGCGAGGGAACTAATGTAAGATACTCAGTTCGAGGAGGTCATGGTGAGATACTTGCTCTTCTTAGGAGTTATCATCCAATGGTTTGGGAGAGATGGGCCGACAGGTTGGCTGATGCTATCTTGGAGATATCAGATTCCGAAGGAGAGGTACGTTGAGGGGTTAGAATGATGATTAGTCATTACTTGCATTCTTTGGTCATTCAGGTTGGTCTGTTCGAGGGAGCGGAGAGAGGAACCGCTGAGGCCTTGGGAATCGCTTCAGGCATTTTCGCTTTGTTACTATTCTCGCTCTCAATGTACGCTTGGTCTAGGCGAAGGCAACCTGCATTAGCAATCGTATCCATCGCCTTCTTGCTCTTCTTTTTCCGACACATAGTTCAAGTCCTCGCTGAAATGTACGAGTTTGACTCAGCTGTAGCGCTAACCCTAGTCTTCATGGACTTCATAATTCTCGCGCTCTTCTTCGTTGCGATCGTCATTAGACCGAGGAGAAAGCAACCGGCAGGAGATACAAGTAGCCCTTGATTGAAACCAGTTACGCTAAAGACCGGATTTAAGGATAGAAAGGGCGCACTTACATTATCCATCCAAATCTAATTGTCTGCGTCTGCGATTCAGAAAGTTCTGGGAGAGGTTATACGCTTGTACCAGAACCCTCTTAGGTCGTGCGACTTACGAGATGCAAATCAGTGAACGGGATTTGCCACGACGAAATCGAAAGTGGGCCAAGCGTGTTGGCATTACTGAGCGTAGGACGATCCTCGCAATCTCAATCCTAATCATCGTCGTAGCCTCAATTGCATCCTATTATGCAGGCTTCGCTGTCGGAAATGCAAGGTTGAACGCTGTCAGAATCTACGCAAACTCTAGCCGCAGCGTAGTTACCATACAAGGAGACAGCGCAACCCAGACTGTCCTGGGGTCCGGGTTTGTGATTCGCTATGCGAATTCGAATTACATAGTGACAAACTTTCACGTGGTTGACGGAATGGTCAACGTCACCGTAACATTCTGGGATGGCAACGCATATGCGACGAAAGTCATTGGTTCAGACGGATATGAAGACACCGCGATCCTCGCTGTTTCAGCTCCATCTGATGAGTTCTATCCGTTACAACTTGGTTCATCGTCCTCTCTGAGCGTCGGAGACCCAGTGGCAGCGATTGGCAATCCATACGGTCTTTCAGGTTCCATAACCGTAGGTATAGTTGGCCAGTTGGGAAGAACAATCCAATCCGATGCCACTACGGGCGGTTATGCTATAGCGGACGTGATCCAGTTTAGCGCTCAGATAAACCCTGGAAATTCCGGAGGGCCCCTGCTCAATGCAGACGACTTTGTTGTCGGCGTAACCACGGCTCAGGTCACCGGGTCGCAAGGGCTTGGCTTCGCGATTCCCTCTAATACAATAGCACGAGAGTTGTCATCGTTGGTGAATACAGGCAAGTACGCGAAGCACCCCTACCTCGGCATTGCAGCAACTGACATGAACTACCAGCTCTCCCAAGTGACGCATGGCATAGTTACCTATGGCGTCCTGGTCGAAAAATCCGTAGGCAACGGACCGGCAAGCCTAGCTGGGGTGAAAGGTGGCACGAATCTCGTTACGGTTGCAGGGCAACAATATCTTACCGGGGGTGACATAATAATTTCTATCAACGGAGCTAGGATTGTAAACAATGACGCGCTCTCAACCTACCTAGAAAGATACACACTTCCGGGAGAGACTGTTCAGGTCGGAATTATCAGAGATGGCAAATTCATCTCGGTTCAGGTAACGCTGGGAACCCGACCGCCTCTGTGACATCAAAATTCACGTTCAACATACCATCACTCATCCGGGCGAAGAGCCCAGTTCTTTAGCAGCTGAGGATTCAGCCCAGTCACACAGTCGGTCGCTTGGACCAGGGTCTAGACGGACTAACCAGCCAAGACACACTAAAAAAATCCTTCATAAAGTCACACACTTTTCCTAATCCTAGTTCTACTCTCATTCTGGTTCCTGGTCTGGTTAGTTGAGGGAGGAATTGTTGCGAAGACAAGACACTAGGGCTCTAAGAGAAGGAATCTTGCATCTAACGAATGGTGAAGCGAAGAAGCTTGGCGTAGGCGAGTGGACGCTCCACTACTTACGCAAGAATGCAAGAGGGCGCGGTGTATCAAACTACCATTGTTGTTGATAGCTTAGTAGGCTTTCCTTATGATCGCGAAACCAGAGTACCCGTATCTTCGGATCCTAGTTTCCCCCTCAACGCCTTCTACGTACACGCCCTTTCCCGCTTTGATGTCTTGGGCCGCCTGTAGGACTCTTTCAAGCGCGGCTTTCTGAACGTAAGGTTCGTTGTGGCTGGGCAGTAGCCTGTCGTAATGTGAAGAGAGGGCGATCATCCGCTCGTAGCTTTTGATGAAGGCGTCGAGATCGCTTCCTGGCAGGTGGATGTAGATTGCGGCTGGATAGAAGGTGTCCCCCGTCCACAGTAGCCTTGCATTTCTATCGAGGAGGCATATGGAGTCGGGGCTGTGCCCGGGTTGTATAAACAACCTCTAACTTCCTGTTTCCCAAATCGATGACGTCGCCATCCTTCAGCCATTGTGTCACCGTGAATGGTGGAACATGGTAATTCTCAGGATCAAAATCCTCGGGTAGGGGTTTCCATAACATTCCGTCCGCGAGTAGACGTGACATCTCTGCCTTGTTGCAACCGTTCTTGGCGGCTTGCCGGGCGTTGGGGGCATCAAATATTGCGACACTGTCGAACAGGTAGTTCTGCGCGATGTGGTCGTAGTGGCTATGCGTATTCACGACCATGATGGACAGGGATGTGAATTCTTCGGCGAGTCTCTTCACGTTACCCATTCCCAATCCCGTGTCGATCAGAACCGCGCGCTCCTTCCCAACCACTAGGTATGATATGACTTCCTCAAACTGGCCAGGCTCATAGAACAATAGACGTCGGGGTTGATCTTGTAGACCTCGAACCACGGTTGACTAGACTGGAGCCTCTGAAGCTCCGAGAAAGTCTTCCTGGGCAAGGCCTTCCACCAGTCCGTCGGTGCAACGGTGGTTCCCTCGCCGATTCTCTTGGTGGACATCGCTCGTCACATCCCGACAAAGATTCAATTGGGGATATTATAGTGGCTCTGAGGTTAATCCCAAAGTTCGATTTTCCCCAGCCAGTTTAAGGCTTGCAGTCCCTTAATCAGCGCCGAGATCTAGCAGGTTTACGCTGGCGTCCACCGCATTCACCACAGAATTTTGCGCCTTGGGGAAGCTTAGTTCCGCAGCTCATACAAAACGGCCCAGGTTGCTTCGAGGTGTTTCCAGCACTGGTTGTCTGCGAAGGGGTTGCATCCGTCGATGCTACGCTGTTCTCTTGCGGAGAATTGCTCGATTGGTTATTCGATGAGGTTCCACGCCTCATCAGAAGAAATATCGCTGCTAGAAATAGCCCTGCTAAGATACCGGTTAATACGCTAAGCGTCGTAACGAGTGTTGCGTCGGTAGTGGTTGTGATACTTGTGAATGTCGATATCGCAGTGACTGCTTCGGGAGTTTCCGTCGAGGTTGAGAAACTTGTCTCCGTGAAGGCAGAGTACATAGTGGCGGTCGTAGTGGCCGTCTGATATTGGTTCGGGTAACCGTAGTTTGGATTGCAATTGTACGGGTAATTGGGATAGTTCGGATAACAAGTCGGGTAGCAGTTGTAATAATTGGTGTAGCAGTTGTTGTAGTTGTTGTAGCAATTACTATCGTAACAATTCCCATTGCAGTTGTTGTAGTAACATGTGTATTGGTGGCAGTTCCATTTGTTTCCATAGTGGTTGCAAGTTCGAGTCGGGGGATCGCTCGACACGGTTGTGGTCGAACTAGTGACACGAGTTGTCGTTACGGACGATGATGTAGGGCTTTCAACTGTCGCAATAGCGGTAGTAGTTGTAGACTCTGATGATCCCATCGAAGACGTTAGAGAGGTTGAACTCGTCGACGAAGTTGATGATGTCTCGGTGCTTGTGGAAGATGTCATGGCGGCCGACGTAGACGTCACACTCGTTGACACCACTTCTGTAGGAGTCGTGGACGTAGAGCTTGCCGAAGTAGGTGAATCTTCAGAAGTGCTCGACAAAGAAATAACAGGTGATGTTGAGGCCGTCGTAGCAGTTGGCGTGGCCAATGTCGTGAGTGTAGTCGAGGATTCAGCTGATGTGGCGGATGAACTTGAGGTTGTAATCGTTTGCGATTCAGGAGCTGTGGGTGCAGCTGAGGTTGATGTCGACTCTGAGGCTGAGTCGGAAATAAAGGCTGATGTTGAAGAGGAACTCATCACGGTAGAATTATCCATTTGCTGAACTGCAATGGCCGACGCTGTGTACCCGTTCGAGATCAAGCCCACGACGGCTAACAGGATGATTCCGCCCAATACCCATCGCATGTTCATCGACACAAATAGCAGACTCCGGCCAATGCACCAATGCTAATCCTGTATACCTCACACACTTAACTATGGCGCGTAGTTAGGGCAAATGGATGAATCATCCTCTACCTTAATTACGGGACTAAGAAGCCGGTTAGGCTTTGCTAGACGAGTCTGGCGGCAAGAACGGCGATTTTGGCCTCTCTTTGATCGTATGGTTATAGGAGACCGAATCCAGGCCTTGAAGCGGCAGCATGAATTACAGCTATGCAAAGTGCAACAATAGTCAGCCATAAATGGAACCGGTTAAGTGTTTTGAAAGACTTACGCCCGCGCCTGCTTTCGAGAAGGATGCCTGACACACCAAGAGCTAGGATGAAGAGAAATGCCGCAGCGCCAATAACGTAACCGATAAACCCTGATTCGAGGGTCGGTAATAGGATGATGCTATGAACGCCGGCAAAGACAGTTAAGAAGAGAGATAGTAGCAGGTGTGTTTCCAACCAATCATGAATCTCTAACTTTGCAAATGCCTTGGCGCCACCAGCTTTCTGTTTACTCGCAGACCGCGTCGCACGGAAACTGATTCCAAGCCATGGTTTCCAAAATCCCTGAATGATTAGGGCAGCGAAGATGAAGATTGCCGCATAGCCCAACGAATTCGCATACCTGTACCCTAACCTAACGAACGCGCCGCTCTGAACAAACATGACCGTAAAGATAATCGTCGTCATCAGAGCAAACACAATCAGCCAATGCTTCATCTGCATGATCTGCATCAGCTCGTTGAAAGTTTTCCTATGCGTTGTGTACGTCGGGTTATCTTGCCTAACCGAGAAACGAATTATGAAAGCTTTACGGGTTCCGAGTTCTCTTTTTCTTTCTTAGCCGGGACCCGATTTCTATCCAATTGCCATTCGGGTCTCTGACATAGGCTAGAAGCCATCTTCCTTCTTCAAAGGGCGGGATTGCCCCCTTATGTTTCTTCGATATTTTTCCGTACGTGGCATACGCATCACTTACTTCAAAGGCTAGATGGTCCAGCCCAGATTTGCCGCCGTATCTGTATTTTTTTGGATACCAGTTGAGCTCTAGAACTTGCTTAGAACCTTTCGACATTAACCACGCGACCCGGCCGCCTGTCTCCTTGATTTTCGCTTTGAAAAGGAGACGCATTCCCAATGTTTTCCTATAGAAGTTGATGGACTTCTCAAGGTCAGCGACATGAATCCCGGTGTAAATGAACTTCGCCGGCAAGGTCACTATCTCCCAATCGTAGTGTATCTTCGACTAATAATGGGTACGTAGTCGATTTTTGTCAGAACCTTATGCGTCCCACATCGCACAGGATGAGCGCATTACTCCTTCATCGTTGAGACTCTCTCTAGTGCAGCCGGTATCTCCTCCCACCGTTCTACCCTGAATACTCTCTGCATGTCCCCAGCGTTTCGGTTCCAGGGTTGTGAGTAAAGGATGCCGCACTTGTCTAGGCTGGAGGCAAGTAGAGACATTAGCTCAGCAGAATCGTCGATGAAAACGTCGTAGCCCAATCTTGCCTTTGCTTTGGTGCTCTCGGTTCGGACGAAGGCGTCATACGGGATTTTGTGTTCTTTCAGCCAATTCATTGCAGCCTGAACGGTAACTTGACTACGTCCCGTAACAACGTCGACCCGTCCGAATCTATGTATTCCCTTAACCGCCTCCACGATATGATCCTCCACAGCTGGAATGTTTTCCCATTCGAACCAGGCTTCATCGAGAGTTCGAAAGAACTCCTCCTTTGGAATGTGGGCTATTTGCCAGGCGTTCCATTGAACAAAGGAGTTCACTGTGAATTGGGTTGAGTGATGTTGGTTTAGGATTTTGCAGAAGGTTACCATGGTGTCCGCTAGGACGCCGTCCAAGTCGACCGCGATGCGCAAAACCAAATTGGACTTGCCCCTTCCACAGAACCTGCGGGTTCAGCTTGTTTTTCGTTTTCTCATTCTGCGAATGGCGTAGACTATGAGGTATACTGTGGCTAGGGCGGTGGCGATCTGCAGAGACAGGAAAAGGGCGACCAGTATGAGAATCGAGGCTACGATTATGCTAAACTTAGCTTCAGATTGCGAACTCCAGCCCTCCCAGTTAGATTACTCAAGGCATCGATTCCATTTTTATCATTTCTTCGTGGACCTTGAAAAGGTACCCTTCCGCCGTCAACCCTCGTTTTTTCGCGAGCTTGCGAATTGCATTCTCCACTCCCGTGCCGTGCTGAATTGCCTTCTTTCGGCGCCATACCATATCCTCGGGCAAACCTTCCTCCTTGGCTACATTGCGAAGAACCCACTTCCTCGTAAGATCATTGCCAGCCTTAACCTTGAACTGGGAAGGGATTGCTAGCGAAAACTCGATCACATCTAAATCGGCGAAGGCAGTGCGTAACTCAACACCAAACGGGGCTGTTGCTTGGTCGTCCCTCTCGTAGTTGACCTGAGCTGAGTCAAGAAGGCTGCGATACAGTTCTGTGACAAGGGCTCTGCGGCCTTTCCCATCCAACGTTCGAGCATACTTGTAATAGCCGCCATAGAGTTCGTCGCTGCCTTGCCCGCAAAGCATAACTCTGCACCTTCTTTTTGCGGCGACCATCGCTGCCCAGTGAAGGGGCACAGCTACACTGACCTTCATGAGGTTCGGTTCTTCGATGAGCCAGACCACGCGCTTCACATACTCTTCCAGCGAATCAAAGCCGAATGTTTCGATGGTGATAGGCAGATCGAGTTCCTGTGCGAATTGCTCTACGTTGGAAAGTTCCTGTGACCCGGGGAGGCCCACGCTCACAGCTTCCAAGTTGCAATTTGCCTTCTTAGCGAGAAGCGCAGTTAAGGCGCTATCCAGCCCGCCGGAAAAGGCAACAGAAACCTTGTCAACTCCACGTGTTATTCTCCGAATGGATTTTCTTAGCAAAACGGAAAGTCGTGCCGAAGCCTGGTTAATGGTCAGCTTCCTCGCCGCGGGGCTGGGAAGACGGGCGAGTCGAATCTCATTGAGCTTTCGTTCTGAAATTGAGTAAAGGCATCCGGGTATGGCCCTTAGGGCATCTTTCAAACCAATCTTCCAGAGGGCTTTTCTCTCTGAAGCGAAAGCCGTGACGTTTCGGCTTCTCGCATAGTACAATGGTTTTAGCCCATTCAGGTCTCGGAATGCGCACATTTTTTTCCGTTTTTGATATACGCAGGCGAACCCTCCTGGTTCCTTAAGAAGCGACCTTGCCGCCATAATTAGCGACGGGCCTCTTGTTAGGCGTTCGTGGGCAAAACGAGCAACTCTTGGGGTCTCATAGAATGCCCCCTCCAATACCGTAGCAGTTCGGTCTGTTTCGTAGATTTGTGCTTCGGAAGCGTCTTGCGAGGCATATCCAACCAATAGATTGACGTTTCCGCGCTCCGTCATTTTAGCGATCCTTGAGTGAGTTCCCCTGTGGCTCAGAATGCGAAGCATGGCCTCAACAAGTGGTTCGGCACTTTCTGACCCAGTGGTGAACACGGCGGCAATTGCGCCCAAAGCTTGTCGCGTCGGTGTGCTCTGCTGGTTTTATATTAAATGCGATGAGTATCGTCATGTGTTAGGTACAGACTGCACAAGAACGAACTACTCGGCCATCAAGTGTCCAAGCGCGGCGGGGTAATACGCGTGAGGGTTGGAGACAAACGAGTGTTCATCGGTGGCAAACCTGTAGCGGTCCTCACCGCCGAACTCCATGAATAACCACATTAAGAATGGGCACTTACTGAGGGTCCCAACCACGAGCGGGTTGTTGAAATGAAACTAGTCGTAGTAGACCACGTTCACCTGAAAGACCGCCACATCCAACAGCTTCACCGGATGGGAGAGCTGCAGGTTTTCGGTGATCCGCCCAGCTCCGAAGAAGAATTGAAGAAGAGAATGCAGGGAGCGGACATCGTGATTGTAGGCTGGAGCAATATAACGAAAGAACTTCTCGAGTCTCTTCCGAACCTCAAGATGATCGCTATCTGGGCCACGACATGTCACTACGTTGACCTTCAAGTGGCCAAGCAACGGGGCATAGTTGTAACACATGTCCCGGGTTACGGCACCGAGGCAGTAGCCGAACACGCCTTTGTCTTACTGCTCGCGGCAATTAGAAAGCTACTGCTGGCCGATCGTCACGTCAGGGAAGGCAAGTTTGATTGGCGACCGCTGAGAGGAGCAGAACTGGCAGGTAAGACGATCGGGCTTATCGGCACTGGAGCTATCGGCCTTAGGGTCGGCGAAATAGCCAAAGGTTTTGGAATGAATATTCTAGGCTATGACATAATGCCAAACGCCAAAAGAGCCCAAGAAATCGGAATGAAATACGTTGACTTTCAAGCCTTGCTCAAGGAAAGCGATGTCATAAGCCTGCATGTCACACTAAGCAGCAAGTCGGAACACCTAATCGGAAAGAGAGAATTCGAAATGATGAAGAACGGTGCAATCTTGATCAACACTTCTCAAGGCAAGGTACTTGATGAGAAAGAGTTAGTCAACGCTCTCGTTTCAGGTAAACTGTCTTGTGCCGGCCTTGATGTTTTCTCCCAAGAACCACCGGCGCCTGATAATCCACTGTTCAAACTTGACAACGTAGTCCTAACGCCTCACGTCGGTTTTCACACAACTGAGGCCGTGGAAAGGTGCAGTGACATATGCATTAACAACGTGGCAAAATTCTTGGAGGGACATCCGCAGAACACTTGCGCGTCCCCCTGAAACGTCGAGTACAACATACTCTTCGTCTCGGTTGAGTTCTCGTGGTTAGCGTGTTTCTCGTGATAATATGTAGACCAAAGCGATAAATATGCTCATAAACGATAACAGTAGATGAGGCAAGACTATTGTCTGAAAAAAAATCTCGTAGAGGATTCGTCAAAACTGTCGGCGTTGGCGTCGGTGGCTTAATTGTCGGCGCACTTGCAGGCACGGCCATCGCACCAATGATGACACCACCTCCACCCAAAGCAAAATTTGCCGACCCACCCCCATCAGGCTCCACGGTTATACACGGAATGGACGCCGCATATCCGCCCTTCACTCAGATCGATCCTTCCGGCAACGCAGTAGGCTTCGATGTCGATGTAGTGAACATGATTGCCAAGAAATACGGCTGGCAGGTAGTTCACAAACCCTGGGATTGGTCCACCATTATTACGGCTGTGCAATCAGGCGACCTTGACTTTGTAGCGTCAGGAATGACAGAGACTGCGGCAAGGTCTGAGATTGCTTGGTTCGGTGTTCCCTACTACAGCTTCATTCACCAGCTAATCGCGCTTGCAACTGACACTAGAACAAGAGACCAAATCCTAAACTCAAATTCATTCATCGCGTGCCAGACGGGCGCGACATCAGATGAATGGGCCACAAAACTCCTCGCCGCAGGCTATACCTTCCAGAAACTCGGGCTTGACTCGTACGAACTCGCCTTTGAAGCAGTTACAGACGGTAGAGCGGTCGCGGTCATCAGTGACAGCGCTTTCACAGGACCTTACTTCAAGACCCAACCAGACCAAGCAGCCAAGTTCCGTGTAGTTTCAACAATCGGTGGCGACGCGACGTACGGATACGCCACTAGGCCGGGAGACTTCGGACTCAGAAACCAAATCAATCAAGCATTAGAAGGCATAATGGGAACCACCGACTGGCAGTCGCTAAGAGACAAGTGGAACGTCTAAGCTGACAGAAGTTTGAACTTCCTCATTCCCCCATGAATGGGAGAAAGACACCGCAAACCATGTTTGGAGCCGTGATCTAATGACGGCGTTTGCGGAATTTCTCCCCTACATTCTTTCTGGCATGGTTTGGACTCTTGGTTTGGTCGCAGGCGGTGTAGGAATCGGCTTCGTAATCGGCCTATTCATGGCGATAGGGCAAATTTATGGCGGCAACGAAGTCAAAGCAATCATACATGCATACGTCTGGTTTTTCAGAAGCATTCCGCTTCTAGTCCTTCTCTTTCTATTCTATTGGGGTGTTTTTCCTGCAACTGGCTTCAAGCTTGACCCTTTAGCCTGTAGTATTGTCGTTCTTGGACTACGCAGTGGCGCCTACCAATCTCAAATTTTCCTAGGGGCCATAATGTCTCTTGGAGACACTCAACTGCTCGCCGCGCGAGCGTTGGGCATGAGCCAGATGAGAGGCATATTTCACGTTGTGTTGCCTCAAGCTCTTCGAATTTCAATGCCTGGCTGGTCCAACGAATATGCGACCATGATCAAAGATTCGTCCATTACATTCGCGTTGGGGGTACTTGAAATATTGACCAGGACCAGGTACGTGGTCAATGCGACACATGAGCCACTCATACCGTACTTTTTCGCGGGTGGGCTTTTCTTGGTTCTAACATACGCTGGCACAAAAGCCGTCAACATAGTCTACGAAAGAACAAAGATACCCGGCTTAGTCGGGAGGCTATGAAATGACTGAAACAAATGTAGTACTGAAGGTTGAGGGTCTGCAAAAAAGCTTCGCAGGTAACAAAATTCTGGACGGTGTGTCATTCGAAATTGATAGAGGACAGATTAAGGTCATATGTGGACCCAGCGGCTCCGGGAAGAGTACGCTTCTCAGATGTTTGAACCTCCTAACCATGCCGGACAAAGGAAGGGTCTGGCTCGAAGGACGAGAGATAACGAATGAGGAGAGTAATGCGAACAGCGTGAGGCAGAGAATTGGTTTTGTCTTTCAGGAATTCAATCTGTTCAACCATCTCACCGCGCTAAAGAACGTCAGCATCGCTTTAGAAATAGTGAAGAAAATGGGCAAGGATGAGGCGAAGGCTCTCGCATTGAAGGAGCTTGAAAAGGTCAACCTTGCGAATGATGCGCACAAGTATCCAGCCGAACTCTCAGGTGGGCAGAAGCAAAGGGTTGCGATAGCAAGAGCCCTAGCCATGAACCCTGTAATAATGTTCTACGATGAACCCACATCCGCCCTGGACCCTCACCTCATCGGAGAGGTCCTAGATGTCATGAAGAAACTCGCCCAAGAGAAACTGACTAGCATCGTCGTGACGCATGAGATAGGATTCGCTCGCACAGTCGCCGACGAAATCATGTTCATGGGCGAAGGAAGAATACTCGAACATGGGCCCCCCAGCCAGATCATCGAGAACCCCAAGCATGAAGCTGTCAAACAATTCTTCAGGCGCATCAACGAACTCTACAGGAGAGACGAGCAATAGCACTCTGGGACACGTACATTCCACAGTTACTTGTTGGGGCAGTAGTGACAGTCGAACTGATCATTGTATCCGTCCCCATTGGGGTTGCTCTGGCGATCATTCTAGGGGTGGCCAGAGTCTACGGAAACAAAGCAGTTTCCCTCGTCGCAACGAGCGTCGTAGCTGTTTTCAGAGGATTTCCGGCGATAGTGACTCTATTCATCATCTTCTTCGCTCTTCCTGATGTCGGAGTTTACTTCTCTCCGTATTGGTCAGCTGTTTTAGGATTCGTGCTTGTAACCGGCGCATACCAGTCAGAGTATGTTAGGGGCTGTATACAGTCCGTGCAGGCAGGGCAGTCGCTCGCAGCTCAAGCGCTCGGAATGAGCAAACCTCAGGAAGTCTTCCACATTATTCTCCCGCAAGCCCTGAGGGCAGCGCTCCCGGGAATTTCGAACGAAATAATTTATCTAATTCTATATTCCTCGTTAGCCTCTTACATAGGCGTCCAAGAGATCTTCGGGGTGGCGAGGACGTTCAATTCACTGAATTTCAGGCCAATCGAAATCTTTCTCACGGCTGGACTCGTTTACGCGGCCATAGCCACTGTCTGCTTCCTAGGATTCAGGTTACTTGAAAGGAGATTTCGCATCCCCGGGTTGGGAGCAACACGCTGAGGAGTGAAGCCGCCTGCATCTAACTCGTGAAGACGAACAGATTCTCAAAGGAGAGCACGGGGTTGGAAGGCAGGCGGCGATGGAACTACTCGTAGCCATCGGAGAAGCCTTCGATGCACCAAGGATGATACCTGTCAACCGTGCTCATGCAGCCTCCAGCGGCCAAGAAGGCGACCTGTACTTTGTCGAGATTCTCGCCAAGGGCGGCGCCTCATGCAAGGTGACCACGACAACAAACCCGATCGCGGACTTCGACTATTTCCAGCAGATCATGAACATCGCCGAGGAACATGACGAAGCCTCGGTAGCATGGAAAACGAAGAACTACTACAAACAAATTGGCGCAGTCATGAGCCAATCTTGCATTCCATACCTTGCTGAGAATATTCCTGAATACGGAGAGCACGTAGCCTTCTCCGAATCCAGCGCAACCCCATACGTAAACTCGGTCATAGGTGGGCTGACGAATCGTGAGTCCATTCAAACCGCCCTTGCGGCGGGAGTACTCGGCGAGACACCCGAATACGGAATGCACTTGAAAGAAAACCGAAAAGGAACAGTTCTAGTAAAAGTGGAAGCGAACCTGAACGATGGCTACAGCTACTCACTTCTAGGCCAATACGTCGGAAAGAAAATCGCATCTGGGATCCCCGTCTTCGTTGGCATCTCAAAGCGTCCCAGGATTGACCAGTACATCAACTTGTGCGCCATGTTGAACGTAACGGGTGCAATAGCGATGTTCCACATCCCTGGCGTAACGGTAGAGGCTAAAACCGAGGAAGAAGCTTTCGCGGGCGACAAGCCGAAGGACAGGATCGTAGTTACCAACCACGAGCTTGAGGAAACTGAGAAGGAACTTCAAACCGCAACTAGTCCCGTAAGCGTCGTCATACTTGGGTGTCCCCATTACAATCTAGATCAAATGGCAGAACTAGCAACCCTCGTGAAAGGAAAGAAGGTTCGTGACGGCATGACTTTCTGGGTAAACACGTCCGCAACGACGAAGCTCATGGCAGACCGGGCCGGTCACACCCAGACCATACAGGAGTCAGGAGCTCACCTCGTCGTAGACACATGCATCGACATGTTCTGCTGGAATAACCTACGAGACAAGACCGGAATGACTGACTCTCCAAAGTGCGCATACTATAGAAGGTTCGGCCCCGTAAGGGTCGGCAAAATGGAAGAGTGCGTCGCCACTGCCATGGAATAAGGAGAGTGGCTAAGTTCACGGAAATGAGCGTGAAATGCCACAAGCTCGCCAAAGGGTACGGGGAAGGCGAAGCTTTGGTCTCCAAAGACCCAATCTGCTTCTACCTCGTAGAGCCAAAGACAGGCGTCGTTAAGGAGAAGGGACATCAACTCGAGGGCAAGTCGGTCGCGGGAAAAGTGCTCGTATTTCCGACGGGAAAAGCAAGTTCCGCAGTCCAAATGGACGGCCTAGTCAAGTTATTGATCAACAAGAACGCGCCAAAGGCCATGATAGTTACGGACGTGGAACCAGTTCTTTTGGGCAGTGCAGTTCTGACGAAAATCCCCCTCGTCGACAGGTTAGAAAGGAACCCATTCGAAGCCATCAGATCCGGAGATTTCGTGAAAGTTGACGCAGACAAGGGTTCAGTAACCGTAACAAGAAACTAACACCGAATTCCCAACACACTACTGCCCCTTCACCAAACCCAACATCCTGCCGTAAACGCCGAAATCTGCCTTCGAAAAACAGACAAAAACCACTTTCTCGACACTCGTTCCCTTCCCAATATATCTCTGAACGGTCCCGATGGCAATCTGAGCCGCCAGCTCGATTGGAAAATGGTATGCGCCAGTGATGATCGAAGGAAACGCTACGGTCTTCAAATCATTTCCTTCGGCCGGTTCAAGCGAATTCTCGTAACATTTCTCTAGTAACTTGCCTTCGCCCTCACTTCCCCCATGCCATACCGGGCCGACGGTGTGAATAACATACTTAGCAGGAAGTCGATAACCCATAGTGATTCGCGCTTCCCCAGTGGGGCAACCGTCGAGTTCGCTGCATTCCTCTAGCAACTCCGGCCCTGCGGCTCGATGGATAGCGTCATCAACACCCCCTCCACCTAGCAAAGTTGCGTTGGCCGCGTTCACTATCGCATCAACTTTCAGTTTTGTAATGTCACCAAGTGCGAGCTCAATCTTTCCCAATTAACACCCAGCCTTTCAATTGAAGAATTATGACTCCTGACACGATTAACGCTGTTCCCAGTAGTTGTATCTGGGTTACGGATTCTCCGACGAACAAGTAGGCGAGAATTATCGCCGCTCCTGGTTCAATTGTTAATGTTATGCTGGATTTTCCAGCCTCGATGAATCGAAGCGAAAGCGTGTACAAACCGTAGCCTATCAAAGTGGGAACGGACGCTATCAAGATGATCATGACCATGACTTGCTGCGTTACATCGACCTTGGGACCATATTGAAGAAGATAGAATCCTCCCAGGGTCAATGCCCCGAAAAGAAAACTATAGAACAACACGGTCAAGGCACCGTAACTTACCTGTCCCTTCTTAGCTGCAAGTGTGAAGATAGTAGTACCAACACCTCCAAGCAAGCCGAAGATCAACCCTCGTATGTCCCATGTGATGCTTGAGGAGGATAGGCCAAAGGCGGTCACTAGTACACCTGTGAATGTGAGTACCAGCGCGGCTACTTTGCGGCTTGTAATGGGTTCATGAAATATGAAGAAGGCAGCAACAACGACCATCGCCGGGTATGAGTAGAGCAACGTTATGGTCGTAGCCACTGTTGTGAGTCTTAGAGCGTAAAAGTATCCTAGATAGTTCACGGCGACTCCAAAGATACCAAAGGCGACGAAGAATGGTATGTCCCGGCGCTTGATTTTGAAACGTCCCACATTGGTCAGTGCAATTGCCACGCCGACAATTCCGGTCGCCACGAAGGCCCTTAGCGTTATGAGAGCTAATGGGTCGGCCCCAAACGAGTAAGCGATCTTTCCAAGGAAGCCGATCGTTGATAGGAGTATGGCAGCACAGGCCGCTAGCCCGTACCCAAGCCTGTTTCTTTCTACGACGGGCTTCAAAAGCGTTCAGATTCCGATTGGCGTTTAGACAAGCGGTCTTCTAAGAACTTTGACAAGTTAGACATATGGAAACATGAAGAAAAGATGCGCTGCCTATCGGTAGGCTCCGTCACCTCCTTCGTTTCCTTCTCCACATTATCGCATTGGGGGCAGTGCCATTCCCGAATGTAGGCTAACGCGACGCCAGTCTCCCTTTGTGGCCGGACCGCGCCCTTCCCCGTCCTGCCAAGAAGCTCGGAGCCCCCTGAGCTCAAACACAGACTCAAATCCCCGACGTTTTATATTACGTGCGAATGTTAGGTGGGCTTTGGCGTTGGACTTGCCAATTTTGCCGATAGATTCCGGCCGGTACGGATCTCCGGAGATTCGCAGGGTGTTTGAAGATGAGGCGCGGTTTCAGAAGATGCTTGACGTTGAAGCAGCTTTGGCTTGGGCAAGAGGGCAGGTGGGGGATATCCCCCGCGAGGCAGCTGAGGAAATTGAAGGTCACGCAACGACTCGGCACGTCAAATTAGAGAGGGTTCGCGAGATCGAGAAAGTTGTCGACCATGAGACCATGGCCCTTGTCGAAGTCCTTTCGGAAGTCTCGGGGAAGGGCGGAGCATTCGTGCACCTCGGTGCAACGTCTTCGGACATTCTCGATACTGGATTGGCGTTGCAGATGCGAGAGGGCTTGGACATAGTCGCAGCGAAGCTGGACAAGCTTGAGGAAGCTCTCCTAGGCCTTTCGAAGAAGTACCGGGACACAATGGTGATTGGCCGAACTCATGCTCAACATGCGTTGCCCATGACTCTGGGGCTCAAGTTCGCCGTCTGGTTACGCGAAGTCGGCAGGCACATCGAACGCCTCAACCAGTGCAGGGAGCGTGTGCTCGTCGGCAAGTTGAGCGGCGCCGTCGGAACAATGGCTGGGTTTGGAAAGAACGCTCGCAAGATTCAGGACCTCGCTATGAAACGCCTCGGGCTTCGAATTGCCGACGTGACCAGTCAGATCGTTCAGCGTGATAGGTACGCGGAAATGGTCTGTGTTTTTGCAATGATTGCTAGTTCCTTGGACAAGTTTGCGGTCGAAATTAGGAATTTGCAGAGGCCCGAGATAGATGAATTAGGCGAATCGTTTGATGTTGACAAGCAGGTTGGAAGTTCCACAATGCCCCAGAAAAGGAATCCTTGGAGAAGTGAAAATGTTTCCAGCCTCGCAAAGATAGAGCGAAGCCTTGTGGCTCCCGCGTTGGAAGGGATTGTGACGTGGCACGAACGTGATCTCTCGCAATCGGCTTCGGAGCGTTTTGTGATCCCGGAATCCTTCATATTGATTGATCACATGCTGAATTCGATGGTTCGAATTCTAGGCGGCTTAAGAGTTAACGAGAGGCGCATGTTAGAAAATTTGGAGAAATTCAAAGACCCGATGATGTCAGAGGCCGTTATGATTGCGCTCGTAAACAAGGGCATGCCGCGGCAGGAAGCTCATAAACTGCTGCAGCAACTAGTGTTCCATAGCCAAGAAAAGAACAAACGCTTCAGTGAAGTCCTGGAGGACGACACAAGAATAACGAAGTATCTGAGAAAGGATGATATCCACTCGGCTTTGAACCCGAAATCATACTTAGGATTCTCAAGCGAGCTTGTGAACGCGGCCGTCGAAAAAACGGTGACCGAACGTAAAGCACGCGGGGTCGCAACCTAAAGGTTTTCGTCCTCCCGGTAATCGGTCAGAAGGCTCTGCTCCGTTGTCTCAACCGTCTTAGATTTCAACGTCTCCCACTCTTCCGCCTTAATGAGGCCGCCCACTTGCTCTTTGATCTTCTTCGCCAGCGATGGTCCGATTAATGGAACGTTCATCAGGTCTGTCACGGAGGCGTGCTTTAGGTCGTCAAGGTTTCTGTACCCAGCATTGAACAATGAGCGCGCCCTTACGCGTCCTACACCGTCGAGTTCAACCAGCGGAACAAGTTCAGACTTAACCCCCTTAGCGCATCGAATCTGTAGCTCGTACGTTGCGGCCAGAAGGTCCTTGTGCCCGAATAACTCAGCCAACTGATAAGTCGCATGCAAAAGCCACTTGGAAGTGTCCACCATCCTCAACATGTCGCCCGGTTCAACCTTGTGGACTTCAAGTATTCCGTCCTCGCTGGTTTCATTGATCCATTCATACATGACCCTCGCGCACTTGATCTCCGCCAAGAATTCTTCATACGTCACACCGTTCGTATCGCCGAAGAACTCAGGCGTTTCACACATGAATTCGTCTTCATGCTCCTTCGCGAAAAGGTCGAGCATTTCATCTTCCCCGCGTCGCGGGTAGAGCTTAGGAGATATGTCTGGCGTTCGTGATATCAGATGCAAGAAGCTGACCTCAGTCACGTGTTTGGCGCGGGTATACAATCCGTCACGGAGCACCACCGCTGACACTGGGTCTATGTACAGTTCTGAGACTCGCCGGCCGAACTTCGTGGCCTTCAAATCTTCGCCCTCGAATTCAACCATCTGCTCCCTATGAAGGAAAGAAAGTATGTCGCCGAGTTTTCCCTTAATCATCTTAGGGTCGTATTGGAAAGCATAGAAGGTCTTCGCGAAAAATCTAGTTAATCCATCCTCAGTGTTGGCGAAATGCGTGGCGATGGTAGCCAAGACGTGAGGTCTGAGAACTTTCTCAGCCCCCAGCTTCGACCAGATTCTTTCAGGTTCTGCGAGGGCGTAGTTCTTCAGGAGGTAGTCCTGTTCATCTTCTGTTTTGGCAATGAGAATAGCCTCACCATACTTGTCGTACTTCGGCCTACCCGCCCGGCCACAAAACTGCTTATACTCCAAGACCGAAATTGGGTAACGCCCGTACCCAGCTTCATACCTTTCGTAGCTGCTTATGATCACCGTTCTCGCGGGTAGGTTTACTCCCGCAGCCAATGTCGGGGTTGCCGAGAGAATTTTCAGCCGGCCAGCCTTGAACGCATCCTCAATAAGCTTACGATGGGCACCCGGCAAACCTGCGTGGTGGAAGGCCACGCCATTCAGCGCTTGTTCCGCCAAAACGTCCCCTAGACGTGTCCTTTCGCCGGTGGCGAGAATTCTTTGGGCAAGGTTTTCCAGACCCCTATGGTCCGGCCTAGGCATGTGCCTTCTGAGAAGTGCCGCAGCTTTCTTACCCATTTCCACAGCTGAGCGCCGGGTTTCAGCGAAGATTAGAACTTGACCGCCGTCCCGCACTACTTCAAGCGCTGTGTCAAAAATCGGATTCATGTCAGTGTGTGGGATGAAGCGCGAGGACCCATCCTTGAATTGAATTTGGCCATCACAATAGACGCCTTCCCTGAGTGGGACGGGCCGCCACTCCGTAGTAATCGGGATGCCTTTGAGCCACTCACCAATCTCCGTTGCGTTCTTGATGGTCGCGCTCAAAGCTATGATTTGGATTTGTGGGTTGAGTTTGAGTAACCGGGTTATTACGACCTCAAGGGTCGGGCCCCTGTCGGCTTCAGTGATGAGGTGAATTTCATCGGCGACAACTACCGATACGTCCGCAATCCAGGGTGAGCGGTGTCTTAGGAGTGAATCGGCTTTCTCGTTTGTACAAATGATGACGTCGTAGTTGGCGAGGTATATGTCAGAGCTATCGTAGTCCCCGCTAGTAACGGCTACTCTTACCTTTCGGCCTGGTGCTTTTTCAACGGATGTATACTTTTGGAAGTCTTCGTACTTCTCACTCGCCAGCGCTCGCAACGGTGTGAGGTATAGGGCTTTTCCGCCCTTCTCCACTATCGACTTGAGAACTACCATTTCTGCGACAAGCGTCTTTCCAGAGGCCGTTGGGCTTGCCAGAACGATGTTCTTGCCCTTCAATGCCCCAGCTTTGATAGCATCCTCTTGGGGAGGGTACAGTATGTCGTAGCCGGCCTTAGCCAGGACGGCCTTAACAGAGTCTGGGATGGCTAGTTCGTCAACCCGCAATGCAGGGAGGCCTCTGTCAAGCAGCTGTTCGCTTCAAGTGGCCAGGTTTGGGCGAGTAAAGTATTCCTTCCTTGACTAATTGATCGACCAGCCTTCTTGCGTCTTCGTCTGTTACGTCAACCTTCCGCGAAAGTGCCTGGTACAGCGTCGAGTCTTCGACGATTCCCAACTGCTTCTCCAAATCAGCGAAGGTGCTCAGGACCACCTGCATCTTATCTCTCAAGCTCTTTGGCTTGCCCGTCATTATGACATCAATGTCCATCTTCCCAGTAGTCGTGTCGATGCCCACATCCTGCAGTGATAGGGTCATCAGCCGAATTATACTGCGGGCGTCCTCAGCTTCAACACGGTCACGCAAAAAGCTCCTAGCCCTTGCTTCAGCCAACCTAACTAACGCTTCGAGCTGTCTAGGTGTTATGACAAGGGGTGATTCTGTTGAGCCCGACATTGAACGCATCTTAAGGTAATACTGCCTAATCTCATTTACAGCCTCTTCAGACAGGACTGGTTCGACGCGCTTGGCGTACGCAATATACTTGCGTAGGAGGTCCGGAAGGAGTGGTGGTTCCTCCGGAGTAGTCTTCAGCCTGTGAAGGGTTAGTATGTGTTCCGACATTCTTCTGTCCGAGTCGGGTTCTGGAACATCTTTCATAATGAAGAGTAGGTCGAAACGGGTCAGTAACGTTACGGGTAGGCTAATGTTATCCGTGATGTTCCGGTATGGGTCATATCTCCCCAAACTTGGGTTGGCAGCCGCGAGGACGGCGGCCCTGGCGTTCAGGGTTGCAACGATCCCTCCCTTGGCTACGCTGACCGTGTGCTGCTCAAGCACTTCGTGTATCGCCACTCGATCTTCTGGGCGCATCTTGTCGATTTCGTCGATGCAAGCGACCCCTTTATCGGCCAGAACCAGGGCGCCAGCTTCTAGCACCATTCCTCCCGATTTTTCGCGGACTACCGCGGCGGTTAAGCCTGCGGCTGTTGTGCCGCGGCCGCTTGTGTATAGCCCTCGGGGTGCGATTCTTGCAACGTATTGTAGCAACTGACTTTTCGCCACTCCCGGGTCTCCCACGAGGAGAACGTTGATCTCGCTTCGTATCGATACACCATCAGGGAGTCGTTTGGGCACTCCCCCAAAGAGGAGGTACAGGACGGCCTCTTTGATATCCCCGTAACCGTAAATGGAAGGGGCTAATGAGGCGATTAGCTTACGGTGGATGAACGGGTCTTTTGCCAGTTCCCTTATCAGCCTCTCATCCTCAGGCGTTATTTCTACAACCGCAACTTCCTTCCCCATGATGTCAACATAGTTAGCGTCGAGCAGAAGCTCGAATGTTCGGAGCCTCGCCTTTCGGCCAGCGAACTCTTGCTGCGCCCGCGCAATACCTATTATTGATACGCGGTCGCCAGGGCGGGCGATGTCGACTAGGTCCTCCGAAAGTTTGATGTCAACTGCCCTCGGTAGCTGGCCGGGGGGAAGGTCTTCAGGCCTCTCCTGAATGCGGATTTCCTGAGAGTTCATGAAGGTCGACATTTTCTCCATGAATTCAAAAATCTTCGAGCGACAATGGGCGCAGACTCCGGGCCCGCGCATCAATGTTCCTGCCTGTTCGACATAGCTCATGGCGTTGCACTTACGGCATTGGAAGGCTGCTTTGAGGAGCAAAGGTTTGACGGATGTTGATCGGACGATTATGCCATCGATCGATAGCAACCGGCCAATGTTTTCCGAGCCGATCTTACGTAGGGAATGTTTCTCCGGCAGTTTTCTAAAGCGAACACGAAGACGTTTTATGATCTCAGCGTATTCAGGGTCTTCGATCTTGAGTTGCGCCCAGGCGCTTCGGTCTAAGTATTCTAAGTACTCGTCGGGTTTATCGAGAATGGAGCGGGCGAGGTCTGCATCGTGGGCTATGAGGTCTTCAAAATCAACAATGATTGATCTAAAGCCGGAGAGGGCTACGTGGCCTAGGCGCTTTCTGTATTTGTACTCCTCGTCAGCCATGAAAGTCCTGAGGAAGTCTTGGAAACGTTCCTCGGGGTTTTCGAGTGTGGTCAAGCCTTCAATTCCTGTCCAAGAAGTTTAGATTTCCAATTCTCAATGGTTTTGTTCAGAGTAGAATAGAGAACCCGTTCTTCGTACGTCAAACCCTGAATGACTTCCTCTGAGGGTGTCGGGGAGGCCGCAATGGAAACTATCTTTCGAAGCCTGCAATTGACGATGTCGCGTACCAAGCTTTCACTTCTTTCAAGTTCCCGAAGCTTTACTTGGTCTTGTTTGCTCGTCTGATGGAGTTCAGCTAAGTGCCGCCTGAGTAGGCAGTAGAAGTTTGCCTGCAGTGCTGGCAATTGCCTTGACGCTGGAATGGTCTCCCTCCAGTGAATTTTCGACAACGAATTATAGGTGAGAACATCCTCCTCTCTGAATCTTGCGTATCCTAATTGGACGAGTTCCTTCGCGGTCCAATATGGAACTACAACTTCTTGCCCAACTTTCGCGGAGGACAGTTTCGCCATCCTGGGTGTTTCGGGCAACTCCCGGGTCACAACTACCCGGAACTGAGAGTTTTCAAAATCAAAGTCAACGTCGTCGACTGACATCAAGGCTTCTGCCAAGAATGAACCACCAAACCAATAACCCGCCCTTTTCCAAGTTAAATGCTTAACTCGAATTCTTTTTGCTATTCAGTCGAGATTTCCATTGGAGCGACAAACGCGATGGGAGAGGAGGCTGAAAGTGTAATGGACGTTTTCACATGCAGCCTAAGCACGCCTTCCGGAGTGGGCCAAGGCTTTTGAAGGTGGGTTGTAAACTTTAGTTGCACTGGAAATCGAACGTGTGATTGAACGCGGTGGAGAAACATTGAGCCAAGGGGATGTCATGTGGATCGAAAAGTATAGACCCAAGTCTCTCGACGAGGTCTTCAACCAAAAGGAAACGGTAGAAGGAATCAGAGCGTTACTGAAAACGCCTGCAACGATGCCCCATTTTCTTCTTGCGGGCCCCCCAGGAACTGGAAAAAGCACGGTTGCTCTTTGTGTGGCCCGGCAATTGATGGGTGAAAGTTTTCGCAGCCTAGTCTTGGAGTTGAATGCCTCAGATGAGCGCGGAATCGGTGTTGTTCGCGAGCGGATCAAAGGGTTCTCTCAGATAATTCAGTCCACCCCGTCAGGGGTTCAATTCGGCCTTGTCATCCTTGACGAATGCGATGAGATGACCCGGGACGCCCAAACTGCGCTTAGGAGAATCATGGAGACGTCGTCCAGAACCTGCCGCTTCATACTCATCTGTAACTATCAGAGTGGCATCATAGAGCCTATCCAAAGCCGATGTTCTGTCTTCCGGTTTAGGCGATTGGAGAAAGCGGAAGCTGTCGAATATCTAACGAAGGTCTGCAAATCTGAAGGAGTAGACGCAGATTCAAGGGCTGTTGAACGCATTTTCGAAATCTCGGAGGGTGACCTCCGAAGAGCGGTTAACTACCTTCAAGTCGCTGCGACGAGCACGAGGGGCGGAAAACTGGACTTAAAGGCACTCGACAAGACGGTGCCGGAGGCCCAGAGCGAGCTTATCAGTGAAATGTTAAAGCTCGCCCTCCAAGGCGAATTCATGAAGTCACGAGACGTGATGTATGAGCTAATGGGTAAACACGGCGTCAGCGGAAGAGAAATCATCCGTGGAGCGAACCGGGAGGTCAGCCGCATACCAGAAACTACGGCCGATAAGCAGGCTGAGATTGTGCGTGCCCTCGGTGAATGTGATTTTAGGTTGACGCAGGGTGCGAATGAGGATATTCAACTCAGCGCCATGTTGGCCCAGTTGAGCCTGATTGGAAGAAAGTAGCGTGCAAGCGCTTCAAAGTGTCGCTTGGACAGAGAAGTACCGCCCCCTGTCCACAGCTGCACTTCTGGGCAACGAGGAATCGGTTGAGGTATTCAAGGCCTGGATGAAGCAATGGACCTTGAAGAAAAAACCCACGAAGGCATGCCTCCTAGTCGGGCCGCCTGGTGTAGGAAAAACAACGCTCGCCAGAGCCGCCGGGAACGATTTCCAGTTCCGAGTCCTCGAAATGAATGCAAGCGACATCCGGACTGAGAAAGCCATCAAAAACTTCCTCGCTCCCGCAAGATCATCTGTAACGCTCGACAGCTTCACCGCCGACAGTCGAGGAAATATGATTCTCATGGACGAGGTGGATGGTGTTTTTGGGCGGGAAGACCGCGGAGGGTTGGGAGCGATTCTTTCAGTAATCAAACAGTCGCCCGTGCCAATTGTCCTGACGGCTAACAATGTCGACGACGAAAAGTTTGACGACCTCAAGAAAGCCTGCATTGTCGTCCCGCTTGTTGAAATTCGCCCTCGGCTACTGCTGCTGCTAATCAACCATATACTGGCCGAAGAGGGACGCTCAGTTCCTGAAAAGGCAAGGAGACGAATTGCCAGCGAAAGTCAAGGGGACATAAGATCCGCGATCAATGACATTCAAACCATCGCAACCAGCGGCGCCTTTAACTTGCGCCAGGAACGAACGAGGGAGCTAGATGAAAAAGGCACGTTAAGGGGGCTATTTGCTTCTCGAGGAGTAAGCGAAGCCAGACGCGCCCTCAACGAGACTGAGATTCCACTTTACCGCGACGAACTGCTCCTGCTGATTCACGACCTACTACCGTACCTGTACACTACGCCCATCAAATTGGCGAAAGCCTACGACAGCCTCTCCCGCGCTGACATTGGATATGGCAGGGTTGGTGCGAGCCGTTCCCGTGGCATGATGCCGCCTCCATTCAACCAGCCGCGCAGGGACGCGGTCCCAGAATGGAACCTTCTGCCCGTCGCACTGAACGAATTGGCCTCGGTGGGAACGGAACCAGTGGATAACGACACAGAGCATGCGATGGATGTAGCCCCACTGCTCTCGAGGAAAATTGTTGATCGTTACCAGTACCGACTCTGGGCGTTGGACCACCTGTCCGGCAGAATAGCCAGGGCGTGCCACATGTCGAAACGCAAGGCGTTGCATGAAGTTGTTCCGTTCCTAGTTGCAATTTTCAGGTCTGATGGAGAGCGGGGTCGAGAAATTGCTCTGAGCTTGGAAGCAGAGGAGCGGGACATAGACTTCCTGGTTTCAGAATCTAAGACGCAAGCTGCTGTGAAGGGCCCTGGGGAGGTTCTAGATCCGACGGGCTTCAAGTTGCCGTACATGGGCAAGGACAAGTTCATCCAACTCATGCGAGCTGGCATCAGCTACGATAGGAGCGGCGGCAAGTTCGCTGTGCGTCGCCTCGACAACCTTGATACGGTTGAAGAAAGGGTGTCGGACATAATGGCGAGGCCTATCAAATTCCAGCGCCCTGAGCAAGCTGCAACAGAAGTTGAGGGCAAGGCCGTCAAGGAATGCTTTGTGGACGATCAGAAAATCACCTGCGACGAATGTGATTTCGTTGAGAATTGCCCAACACACATAATCCCGTCCCTGAAGTTCTGTATCTGCGATCAAACGCTTTCGGACCCGACAGGTTATGAGAAGTACGTGGCAAAGAACGACATGGCTGCGAAACCGGTTAAAGCAGTTAAGCCGGTTAAGGCGGCCAAGACGGCAAAGGTGGCGAAGCGGGTTGTGGCCCGCAAAAAGGGTTAACCTTGGAATGTTGATGGAAAATCCTGCTAATGTTCGTGAGCTATACTGATGATGTGCCCTAGTTCTGGAAGTATCAGTTTCTCCATGGCTGTTTGAACGGCATCCGGTGATCCTGGAAGGCAGAAGATCGCTTTTCCTTTGCTCGTCCCCGCGAATGCGCGGCTGAGAATAGCTGAAGAGCCGATACTTTCAAAGCTGATTTTCCTGAAGAGTTCTCCAAAACCGGGGATTATTCTGTCAACGAGCGGGGCGATGCTCTCTGGAGTCACGTCCCTCGGGGAGAGGCCCGTCCCACCAGTAATGATTACCGCGTCAACCTTGCTGGCTCGCAGGGCCTGTTTTGTTGCTTTGGTTATCATGGGTTTGGAGTCGGAGATCAGCTTGCGCCCTTCAATTCTGTTGCCTGCCCCCACTGCAAGACGCTGAATAATATCTCCAGAGGCATCATCGGGCTCTTGACCTGCCTTGAGTTGATTGAACTTTGACGTGCTGCAGGTTATGATGTAGATTGCGACCGACCTTGGCGCCGACGCCTTGTGGAGTTCCGGAACTTTGGCCATTTATCTTCGCTTAATTTTCTTTATCACTCTGATGTTCTCGATGGCAGTGTTTGGGTATTGGCCTTTCGCGTCCTTCTCGTACTGCTTTACCATATCCCAAACCGTAAGAAGGTAAGTTGCAGCAGCGGTTAGCGCCTCCATCTCAACCCCAGTCTTAGCCTGCCCCTTCACATATGATTCCACCTTCAACGCGTTTCCAACATAGGAGTGCTCGGTACGCACTGTTGTTATCGGAATCGAGTGGCAGAAAGGAAGCATCTGGGGCGTACTCTTCGCTGCCATGATTGCCGCCACCTCCGCCGCAGCAATGGCATCCCCCTTCCCAATCCTACCCGACCTAAGCCGCGCGATCGTGCCGGGCTTCAACCTAATCTCGCCCACCGCCGTAGCTTCCCTCATAACCACTTCCTTTGGCGAGATGTCAACCATCGAAAAACGGCGCATTCACCATCAACCCTCTTGCCCCACGTTAACGCCGCGCTAGCAAATTAGCTATTATGCCCGGGGGGGATGGTACGAGCCGGTTTACTTTCGCTGTACGCGTTTCTTCCGACTTGTGGTTAGTGCGGCCTCTAGTTGTTCGCGCATAGTTGTGGCTGGTATGTTTTGTAGGCCGAGTAGGGTTGTTTTGCCGCGTACGCCTTCGCCTGATTTTGAGGCTGTTATTACGCCAATGGCGCCTAGGCCGCGGGCGTACTTCCAGATCTGGGTATGCTTTCTGGGTTTGTCATCGTACTCTTCACAAACAGCCTTGTACTCGCGTTCAACAACGCCTATAGTAGCGTAGGCTTCCTGTGATTCCCCTAGAACCCTTGCTAAGGCTAGCAGCATGTATTTTTCGTGGGATGATAGGGCGGCGATGTATTCGCCCCTGAGCATCGGGTAAACGCTTCCGGCAGCCTTCCGCACATGGTCGGTTAGAATGTGCTTTGCACTTTCAGAGTCAGCGTATTTTCCGGCGCGCCAGAGTAGTTCGATTGAGTACCTGGCGTCACCGCTCTGCCCTCCTATGTCGGCGACGAGTTGAAGCGCCTCGTCGGCCACAACGTTCTCTTTGAAAGCTAAACCAACGCGGTCTTTGAGAATGTCAATTAGTTGGCGGGAATTGTACTTGTCGAGTTTAACGATATTCCGTTGCAGGGTGTCGATGGTGCTCTTGTCGAGTTTTTGCAGGTATTCAATCTCGCGGAGTATGAAGATGAGTGAGAGCCGTATCGGTTTGCCAACCCTTTCCTCTTGGATGCGGGTTAGGTTGTAGATGGGCGTGGATTCTTCCACTCTGATTAGGTGTTCAAGTTCGTCGAGTGCGAGTATGAGGTGTATGTTCTTGTCGTCGAGCATGTCCATGAGGGTGTGGAGAAGTTCCTCGGGCGCGAAACCCCGCTTCGGAAATTCAGGTTCGAACTGAGTTAGGACTCGTTTTAGAATCATGAAGAGGCTGCCTTTCGCTTCGCGGCAGTTCACGTGAACGTAGTGAAGGTTGACCTTGCGGTTTCTCGCAGCCTTAACAAGGTCTGTCCCGAAACGTTGGGCGAGTACCGTCTTGCCGGTTCCCACGTCGCCCGTGATCAGGACGCGTTGGCTTGTGGAGAAGGGGCTGTCGAGCGTGAAGCGGAAGAGTTGGGTGAGAAAACGCATTTGCTCGTCGCGGTGGGGAAGCTTACGGGGCATGTATTCCAATGAGAGGGGCGTTTCGTCTTTGAAGACTGTGGGCCTTTCCAAAGTCTCCTTAACAATATCTGAAGACAATTGAACGAGAGCCCCTACTCTCGACATGGCTTAACCTACCCCCATCTTATCTGCTTTTGTTCCCCAACACGATAAAAGCACGAGAGCCGGGTGAAACTGATTGACTACAATTCATCATTTCGTTCGGTACGATTCGATGACCCTATAGAGTTCATCCCGCTCGGACGCGCCAATCTCCCGCGCCTTCCCGTTCAGCGCAACCAGCTTCCGTCCCCGCCTGCGCTGTGTCATCATGCCTATGATGGAAGCCTGAATCCGATGCGCCCTCAAGCGACGTAAGATCAATGTGCTCTTTCGTTTATCGGCGGCTATGAGCAGACAACCCGAGCTCATCAGCCGCAACGGGTCCACCTTCAACGCGGAGCATATTTCCTTGGTTTCGGAACGAATTGTGATGCGTGACTCATGAATCTGGAAACCGGCGCCGGAGGCTTCAGCCAGTTCCCAGACTCCCTGGAGCAATCCGCCTTCGGTTGGGTCGTGCATGGCTTTGACTCCTCCTACTTGCACAGCGAGCAAAGCGTCATTCACGACGCTGATTAGGCTCCTTAGGCTTCTGGCACGCCTGAGTAGTTTTCCACCTATCTTCGGCCTTAGTTTGTGAGCGAAATCCGAGGCTAGGACAGCGGTTCCTTCGATGCCAACTGTCTTTGTCATGATAAGGTGATCTCCGGGCTGCGCACCGTCGGAAGTAACGAATCGCTTTCTTGGGACGACGCCCATCATGTATCCAACTACGATGGGGCGCTTCAGCCCAGGGGTTACCTCGGTATGTCCTCCCACAACGGCAACGCCAACCTGCTTCGCAGCCTTATCGATCTGCTTCATGATTGCGTTTACCAATCTAACGTTCGACCTTTCAGGTAGGAGGAGGTCGCAGAGGAACCATCTTGGTTTCGCGGCCCTGCAGGCCACGTCATTGGCGTTTATGTGCACAGCGAGCCATCCGATATCAGACGCTGTACCTGTGACCGGATCCGTTGTTAGGACGAGTACATTCTTGCCCAGCGAAACTAGCGCGGCGTCCTCGCCTACGGAGGAGCCCATGATTACTGCCCGGTCTTTGATGCCCTTGTAGCGAAACACGCTACGGATTAGGACCTGGGTTGGGATTTTCCCAGTACGGAAAGGCGGCATTGCGCATCAGGCTCCAAACGTCGTGTCATGCTTTAAGTAATCACCTTGAATAAGTGTGCCCCGATGATAGTTGATTAAGTCGATAATTGATGTGGCCGTTGTTGTATCCGACGAAAGCAAGTCGGCTGAATGGTACAAAGAAAAACTCGGCCTGGAAATACGTGATAAGCAAGACCACTGGGTCACGGTGGCCCCAAAGGGATCCGACGTGGTCCTTCATCTATGCAAGACAACGCCGCTTGAGCAGGGCAACACAGGCATCGCTTTTCGTGCAGATGACTTGGATAAGGCCTACAAGGAAATGAGCAGCAAAGGCGTCGAGTTCACCGTCAAGCCGACGAAGGAAGAATGGGGCTACTACGCAATGTTCAAGGATCCGGACGGAAACGAATTCTGGCTTTTTGCAGAGTAAACAGTACCAAGAAGAAACTACTCTAAAGACGTCTGCACGCTTCGAAATGGTTCATGGACTTCCGGGCGTTCGTCACATGAGTTGCTAGTGCGCGCACTGGTCCGGCAAGTAAGAGAAAGATCGCTCAGCCGCGGTTGCCGAAGTGCAAGATGGATTTCCCATATGCATTTCCACATGATCCTCCATAGGCCTAGATTTCGATTTCTTAACCGGTAAAATTGAGGTGTATGAGTCAAGCCGTTTTTCGTCCTTATATGGCCCGCTCTACCTGCATTGTCTAATCGTCGGTGGGTACTAGTTCTTTGGAGGAAAACCCTCTGCGCGAGCTTAGAAACCGCAACTCGGTTGGATTAGGTTCAACCTTAACTTATGCCGGTGCAAGGACTATTGAAGCTTTGCTCGGTGATTGCATAGATCACGTTCTCTGCGAGGTCCTTGGCATCAAAGCCAAGGAAGCCATTTACGATTACATGGAAAGAAATTACGCGGTCGCCAGAGAAGACATTCCTACGAATATGGGTAATTTCTTCACACTCACTGAGGAAGCCTTTGGGAGCGGGAGCAGGACAATTGCCCGATGCATTGTGAAGCAGATGTGGCAGGAATTGGGATGGACCTTCACCGACATGCCTGGTCTTGAGTTCTGGGATTACTTGGAGATTGCCCGGGCTAGAATGGCGAGGGAAGTAGTCGGAATAACAAAGGTCAGCTTGACGACAAGTGGGAGTTTATCGAGTCAATAGACTGTAGAGCAACCACCCAAATATGCAAGTCATACCGAGCAACGCAGCAAGCCATAGTCCAAAGAGCAGGGATGACGAAGATGTCGCCCTGAAGCTCAAGATCGCCCCCTCTGCATCGTCCATTTCAAGCTCAAAATGCGTGGATCGTGCAACGAGGAAAGGTAGGTACGTGCCGCGCACTTTCCACCTACTGCTCGCTGAGTGATATGTGATCTCATTAATGGAAACCCGAGAGGATTTGCTCACTGAGGTAATGTAATCTCGGGCGATACGTCCAGCCTCAATTACTGATTTCACCGCGCTAAGATTCTTGGCTGCAGTTTCAGATTTCTTCATAAGGCCAGGTAGTTGGTCGCTCACTAGAATCATTGCGTCGCCTAGGCTTGAGGTTTCCGTGCTGACTGCCAGCAGTTTATCTTCGCTGATATTCGTCAGAATTAGGCCCAAGTCACCGTAGAGAATTCCGACAAGCCCTAGAGATTCCTGGGTTTTGCGGAATTGTGCTGCTGCTCCCGTGATCAGCCAAAGGCCGAGGGAAGCACTTTCAGTCATTTCGTCGATGATGTTTGATAGTTTCTCAGCGTTGTCTCTAGCTGCCTCTTCTACCACAGCGAAGCGGCCTGCTCTTTCTTCTAAGATGAACGCCTCGTCTATCCCCTGATGAAGCGCCAGAATGTCCTGGGTCAGCGTCATCGCTAAAGGCCCGTTTCTACCTAGAAGAACGACCTTCGTGGAGATATTACGTTTTGGACCAGCCCACGTCTTTCCAATTCCAATGTCAGGCTAAATACCGCATTCTCCAGTTGTTTCCAGAGTATACCAACAAGAAAGCAGCCTGATGCAGCCTTAGTCAAGGCTCCTATTCTAGGGTGTATTACACCCCTTCCTTCATTTCGCCAAATCCTGCCTTGAAACGTGCGAGAAGAACGATCTCTCAGACACCATACATACGGCATACGAGGGAATGGCAAGAGCACATGCGATTGGCAGAGACTACAAATCTGCGCGAGAATACGTCGCCAAAGCACGCGAGCAACTCGCCCGCCTAACTGGGCTAGACAAAGAGGACACAAAAATCTACTCAGACCAAATTCATGAAAGTGAAGAGTTGATAGACAGATAGGCAGAGCGCTGATGCTCCGAAGTGCCAGTGAAGAAACATCCGCTCGTTCAAGTTGATGCGAAGGCCCTCGCCGAGTTGAAAATGACGAAGAGGTCTGCGATCTCATGAATTGTTGCGCCCATAATTGGATTGATGAGCCCGGCCGCCGATAAAGCAACCCCGATTGCGTTTGCCGAGAGCCCAATTGCAATGCTTTGTTTAGCGATTCGGAGCATTCTTCTGCTGAGGCTGATAGCCGACGGGACTTTTTCTAGGTCGTCGGTCATTATTGTGAAATCGGCCGTTTCGATAGCTATGTCGGAACCCGCAGCGCCCATTGCTATCCCTACATCTGCCGAGGCTAGTGCGGGAGCATCATTTATCCCGTCGCCCACCATTGCGACCCGATAACCCGCTTTCTTCAATTCGGTTATGTGCATGGCTTTTTCTTCCGGCAGAACCTCAGCGAAGACATCCGCGATGCCGACCTTCTTCCCGATTTTTGCGCCCGTTCTCTCCGTATCCCCTGTAAGCATCACGACCTTGCTGATTCCCAGTTGCTCTAGTTTTCTGATCGACTCACGGGCGTTCGGTTTCAACGTATCCCCAAGGACAATTGCACCGCATATTTTCTCGTTACGCGCCATGAAGATCGTGGTATCATCAAATTCTGATAAGGAAGCTTTCGTTTGGAGTGGAACGTGGATTAGTTGGCTTGACATGAATTTCGCATTTCCGACGAGGACCCTAGCACCTTCGAATTCAGCCATCACTCCTCCTCCAGGCAACTCTCTGAAATCGTCTGGATATGGAATCGTCAGGTCGTGTTCGTCGGCAAAGCGTTGCACAGCCCCGGCGATAGGGTGCGTAGAGAAACGCTCCGCAATAGCAGCATCCGTTATCACATCTGCGTCGCTGTATCCATTGAACCCCTTCACAGAGGCGACTCTAAGTTTTCCGAATGTCAAAGTGCCAGTCTTGTCAAAGACAACCGCATTAACAGTCCCGGCTAACTCTAGTGCGTCTCCGCCCCGAACTAGGATTCCAGATTTCGCAGCTCTTCCAATTGTGGATACAACGGCTACGGGCGTTGCCAAGAGGAGTGGACAAGGGCTAGCTGTTAGAAGAATCGTCACTGACCTTACCACTTGGCCAGTGAATACGTAGACAATTATTGCCAGCCCGATGATTAGCGGCGTAAACCATTTCGCGTAACGGTCTGCGACTCGCTGGATTCTTGCCTTGCTACTTTGAGCTTGACGAACGAGTCTGATGATGTGTGCAAATTTCGTGTCCTCTCCGACCCTAGTGGCCCTGACGTAAAGAGCCCCATTCTGGCATATCGTCCCACTGAGGACGCTACTGCCGAATGACTTTTCCACCGGCAGAGATTCCCCCGTGATAGGTGATTGGTCTACCGCCGCGTTTCCGCCGACCACTTCGCCATCGACGGTGATTCTGTCGCCCGGTTTGATTACTAGGACGTCGCCAGGTTTGAGCTGTTCGACTTGTACTGTTTCAACTTTCCCTGCCCGGAGGACGTTTGCTGTCTTTGGGCGTATTTTGACGAGGGCGTCGATTGCTCGTGATGCCCGGCCTGCGGCGTATTCTTCTATGGCTTGGCCACCGAGAAGCATTACGGCAACAATTGCGGCTGGGAGAAACTCGTGGATGGCTACGGCTGATATTACCGCGATGCTGGCCAACAGGTCCACGCTAAGGTTTCCGTGCACCAATTCGGCGAGTGCCCCGTACAGCATAATCACACCGCCTACAATTGCGACTGTCAAGGCCACAATGTCACTAAGTTGTTCCGAAACAACGGCCAACAAAAGCCAGCTAATTACCACTAGGACTCCGAGCACCACGGGGAAAATGACACGTGTGCTCGGACGGGCCATTGCTCATGTCCACTTGCAAAGCAGATTCTGTGAGTCCGGTATAAGGAAACGCGGCGATTCCCGCCGACAAGAACGACTAAGCGAGCAACAAATGAACTTGCTTGTTCGATGGCGTTATCGAAATCTACGAGCGGGAGCAGAAGGAGAGAGCAAGACGGTTTTTGGTAGCCAAGAGATTGTCCCACCGCAAGTATTCCGAAACGGAGGCTGTCACCCGCGACGCTTTTGCCATAGCGTTAATTGGCTAACGCTGAAGCGATCGGAAAAACAAGTCTTCGCAGCAGCTGGACCTTCACCGGCTAACAGTATCCATTATTCTGCGGGCTCCCGCACTCAAGATCCATCTCACGTTATGATCAATTGGGCCAGACTCGTCATCGCCCGCCAGTAAAACTACTCCGAGCCCCGCTAATTTGCGTATCTAAACTGAGTGCTTTGCAAGCTTATTTTCAACCTGACTCGTAGTCGCACTTCAAGTGTGCGAACGAAGGTAAATCCAAGAAATTGCCTGCGGTGCGAATAGTCCCCATCGGCTTCGAGAGTTTGGGCGTCAGGTCGATGTGCACTTTCATCGAGACGCCCGACGTGAGGGTCCTGGTTGATGCGGGTGTTGCGTTGGGGCCACGGTTCCGAAAACTTCCCCATCCGCGGGAGTACCGTGCACGCGACCAGTGCCGTATGCGGATTAGGGAGTATGCGGCGAAGGCCGATGTTGTAATTATTTCTCACTACCACAACGACCACCACACGCCAAACTACACTGAACCCGTATGGCTGGGAAGCAGCGCCGAAGAATCAGAGCAAATCTATCGGGACAAACTCGTTCTTACCAAGGACATTCGTAATGCGATTAACTTCAACCAGCGCAGAAGAGGCTGGATGTTCCAAAGATTCGTGAAACGAATCGGGAGCAAGTGCGAAGTGGCTGATGGGAAGAAGTATGAATTTGGCGCCACGACGATAAGCATCTCTAAACCTGTCCCACACGGTGAAGACGAAACTGTACTAGGCTGGGTTCTCATGACTATGGTGGAAACTCAAGGGGAGAGAGTACTTCACGCCTCAGACGTTCAGGGCCCCATGTCGAAAGTAACGACACGCATGATACTGAAAAAGAACCCTGGGATTCTAGTGCTGGGCGGGCCGCCGCTATACTTGGAAGGCGTCCGCGTGGAGAAAACCTCCATTCAAAAAGGACTAGACAACGCCTCTACTATCGCGGGGAAGATCCCGAAGGTAATCTTCGAACACCATGTACTCCGATCCGCGAACTGGAAGGAACAAGCAGGACAGGTCATTGAGGCCGCTTGTAGGGTGGGTCACGAAGTCGTTACCGCGGCTGAATTCTCGGGGGAACAGCCGATGCTGCTTGAATCAATTCGGGAACGTTTGTATGAAGAGGAGCCGCCTTCTGAGGAGTTCATGAAATGGACCCAGCTCAACCACGAGAAGCGAAGGCAACAAGCCCCACCTGTTTAGGGCCTACAGCTAATTGCATTCGTGACCTGATTTGGTTGGTTTATGTCACGGTTTGACTTGTTTCCATGTAAAATAAACGGGAAATGGGATGGAGGGATGGACGGAGAGAGTTCCGCTTATGCGCCTGCTAGCTTTGTCGCTAGCCTGAACTTCTTTCCGCACGAGGGGCAGGAGAAGTGTTTGATGTGCAGCGCCGGGCCTCGCCCGTCTTTGGGGTGCATATCCCATTCCTTTGCTGGGCCTGTGACTTCACCGCCGCATTTGAGACATTTCACCATGAGTTTCACCTCTTCGCATGTTGGCCGCCGGACAGTGGGCATGGGCTGTGAATGGTGAGGTGGATTGGGGGTAAGTTCAGGAGGATTTCCCCGTGTCCAACCGAGCGGGCTGCCATGGCCCGGCCATACATAATTATTGGTATATGAATGTTTCATTTATGGTACATTAATATACCTCGGCAACCAATTCCCAATTCAATCGCAATCACAGGAGGTAAGTCAAGCAATGAATGGAGAATCCAAAAGAAGCTTCGCCGTAGCCCTCGCATCCTTCGCAGTGGGCGCAGTCATCGCCGGTGTCCTCGGTAACTCAAAGACACGCGAGAAGCTGGTCGAAGCAAGCAAGAAGCTATCAAACCACACAAGCGTCGCGTAGACGACCTCTAAAAGGCCAAACGGCCTTTCCTATTTTTCCATCCTTCCCGTACTCTCGGAAAGACTTATTTTCGATTTCAACGCCTTTGCAGCAAGGCGCGTGAGTGGGGCCTCCCACCCGTTGCGCTGAAGAAACCCCGGAGTAGGGAGGTAAACTAGTGAAAAGCAAGAGTTCAATATTCGTTACTTTGACCGCCGTGTTTGCAGCCATTTACGCTGTAGGCGTTGTGGTTCTCGCACAGATTAGTTTCCTGCCCTTCCAAGTAAGAGTCGCAGATGCGCTTCTACCTCTAGCGATTGTTTTTGGTTGGCCAGCGGTGATTGGGTTATCGATTGGTGCTTTCGTTGCCAACGTTTTCGGCGGCTTGGGGCCTATCGATATGTTTGGTGGATCCATGGCCAACTTTCTTGCCACCTTCGCCGCATGGCGGATAGCCCGCAACAGGTCAAAATCCTGGGGATTGGTTGGAGTAACCGTCGAGATCCTTGTAGTTACATTGATCGTGGGGAGTTACCTTAGCTACCTGTTTGCAATTCCCCTCGAGGTGGGTTGGGCTGATGTTATGTTAGGGAGCATCATAGCCATCGGTATACTGGGTTCGATTCTGTACTTCGCGGTAAAGGAGCGAGCAGCCGCACTCCTCAAGCCATACGGATTAGCCCAAAGTAACACCAACTCGAAGAAACGCTAGGCGCTTCACGGCTCTTTCCAGCCGGATATTCTAGGAATAAGCCTCATAGCCGTGGCCGACGCAGAGCCGGGACTTGTGACCTGTGAATGGCCCCGCAACCTTCACGCCCAAAAATCGCCCTATGTTCCGTTGACGAATCCATTGAAGAACTTCAAGACATGCTTGCTAAGCATTTTGACGTTAAGATGAAGCCGTGCAAGAATGAGGACGAATTAATCGAGTTCGCCGCGGACGCGGACGGAATATTCGTTGACCTCTTGCCGGTAACCGAGAGTGCGATTGAGAAGCTCCCGAAATGTAAAGCCATAGTCTTGTACAGCGATGGTTTTGATTACGTGGACTACGCGGCCGCCGCGAAACGTGGAATAAGCGTCTCACACATGCCCGATTACTGCGTGGAGGAGGTAGCCGACCACGCGGTCATAATGGCCCTCGCTCTCACGAGGAAATTATGGCAAGCAAATGCGGATGTCAAAAACAAGATTTGGGACTGGCCAAGGCTTAGGCCCATTAAGGCGCTTCGAGACAGCGTCATGGGGATCATCGGCTTAGGCCGTCTAGGGTCCGTGGCCGCTCTCCGAGCGCGCGCCTTTGGAATGCGAGTTTTGGAATACGACCCTTACATACCGCCAGGGCGCGAGAAAGTTTTCGGAGCCGAAGCAGTTGATCTTGAGACTTTACTAAAAGAAAGCGATGTCGTCACTATACATGTCCCGCTAACCAAAGAGACCCACCATATGGTCGCCGAACGCCAATTGCGCGCAATGAAGGAGACAGCTTATCTCATCAACACGTCGCGGGGCAAGGTGGTGGATACACTTGCCCTCTACAAGGCGTTGAAAGATGGTTGGATCGCTGGCGCGGCCCTGGATGTCCTCGAAGAGGAGCCGCCAAAAACTTCGGACCCCTTACTTGCATTACCGAACCTCATTCTCACGCCACACACCGCCTTCTACTCGGAGCGTTCAATCAAGGAGAAGCAGAGGAAGGTCGTTGAAGAGTTCTCTAGGATCCTAAGCGGCCAGCCCGGTCGCTATAGGGTTCAGCCTCCAACCTACGGATAACTGCTTGCTGAGGGTAACCGCAAAGGCGTTGGGGAGAGCAAGTTGGGTAAGATTGAGCTCATGCTTGGCGACATTACCAAGCAAAGCGTTGACGCAATTGTAAACGCTGCCAACACAACACTGCTGGGTGGCGGCGGAGTTGACGGCGCTATTCATCGCGCCGCTGGCCCTGAACTCTTAGAGGAATGCCGCAGAATCGGCGGCTGCCCGACGGGAGAAGCAAGAATTACGAAAGCATACCGGCTTCCAGCGAAACATGTGATACATACGGTGGGTCCGGTTTGGAGCGGAGGAAAAACGAATGAAGAAGAGCTTCTTCGAAACTGCTATAGGAACTCGATGAATCTTGCAGATGAAAACGGGGTTAAGACGATTGCTTTTCCATCAATAGGCACGGGCGCATATGGATTCCCCATCGAAAGGGCCGCGCCGATTGCCCTCCGAGTAGTCCGCGAGAACCTCGAGAAGATGAACCGTATCGAGAAAGTTGTCTTCATGTGTTTCTCGCAATCTGATTACGAAGTTTACGAGAAATCTATGAAACTAAAAATAGCATAAGCCATTGGTTAACCATTAAATCAGACTCAAGGCACAAAAGCTAGGCTGACCATCATGGATTCTCATCGTGTCGTGGGTGCTGTGCACCAAATGAGCGTCAAGCCAGAGGCGCATGGCGAGAGGGGGCTCCCGAAAACCCCGGTCGATCGAGCCTTAGTTAGGTGGACTGGGCTTGTGGGCGACTTCAACAGGTATAGACATGAGGAAACGCACGACGACCTTGCGATGGCTGTGCTTCTCATGCCCATCGAAACCATTCAAGAACTCAACGGGGAAGGTTGGCCGATTAAGCCGGGGGATATCGGGGAGAATTTCACCACATCAGGAATTTCATATGATGCTTTTGCGCCTGGGAAGCGATTTAAGGTTGGGAAATCGGTGGTCAGGATCACGAAAGCTTGTGACCCCTGCAGCAACTTGTACCTCCTGCCCTACGTTGGGAAGGACAAGGACATTGTGAAGGCAGTGTACCGGAGAAGGGGATGGTACGCCAGCGTGGAACAGGAAGGAGAGGTCTCGAAGGGCGACGCGATAGAAGAACTGAGCGGTTCATGAGCTACAATAACTAAAATGGTAAGGGCTACCACAGCCCATAGCGGCTACTTATCCATCTCAGTCACTGCCGAGGGTTCTAAGCGCTAATCGTGCTACATTTCGAAGTCACAGTCGGGATTGGAACATTTCCAAGTATCCGCTACTGGGAGTAGTGTGCCATCATCACATTTCATACATTTTGGAAAGTTGGCTACCGTTATGTTTACTGTCATTCAACTCACCTCCAAGAGTATCTGATCGTCTAGGGTTGTTTCTAGTGTAGGCACATGCTTTTGTCCGGCTTATATTTGCTAGTGGAAAGTGTAGGAGAAGATTGGACTTCAAAATGTAACTGCTAATGGGCGTGACGAGGATATTGACACCGGAAGTTCAATGTGCTTATGCATTTCGATTCCTCACTCGCGGAGTTCCGCTTCCAATACTGTAACCGCCTGGCCACCAATGTACACTCGCTTATCGCCGACTCGGACACGAATTACGCCGCCGCGTGCAGAGGCCTGGTAAGCTAGGAGTTCGTTCTTGCCTAGCCGGTCCCGCCAGAAGGGGCCCAAAACGCAATGCGCCGAACCAGTTACTGGATCCTCGTTGATTCCAGCCCTGGGAGCGAAGAAGCGACTAACAAAATCATATGGCTCAGTTGTTGCTTTAGCGGTCACGATTAGCCCCCGGATCGGGAGGGCGGAAAGCCGAGTGAAGTCCGGCTTTAATTTTCGAACAGTCCTTTCCGAGCTAACTTCAACGATGTAATCAAAGCGACTTCTTCCAACGTACTTCGGCTTCGTCCCGAGAGCCTTCGGAAGGCCGGGAGGAACTTTTGACCGCTTATCTGGTAAGGAGGGGAAATCGAGTTCAATCCATTCACCCTGCCGTTGCGCTGTCAAGAGCCCACTGCGGGTGTGAAACCGAGCAGCGTCCTCGGGCCTGATGACCCCTTGTTCCCATAGAGTGTGTGCGCTTGCGAGGGTGGCGTGGCCACAAAGGTCCACCTCAACAGTTGGCGTAAACCAGCGCAAGTTGAATCCGTCCCCGCGCCTCTGAAGAAAAGCGGTCTCGGATAGGTTCATCTCCCGAGCCACATTCTGCATCCAGGCATCGTCACGTGGTTCCGGAAGGATGCACACCCCCGCAGGATTTCCAGCGAAGGGCTTCTCCGTGAATGCGTCCACTTGGAAAATCTTCAGTCCCATGAATCGCTGGTTACCCAAACATGCGTATTATGCTTTGGATGGCCTGGTTTGTTCGGATAAGGGCCTGCGTACGTGAGCCGTTCAGCCTTCTTGAAGCGTGACCAGTGGCGGTGCGCGCACGCTTGAAGTGACCCCCCAGGGGGGTGACTCAGTTTTCTGAGTCAAACCGGGCCTGTTTTGCTGTTTTATCGGCCTTAGAACAGAAGCGGCAACAGCTTCCAGCGCGTCTTTTGCGCGTAGGCTTGGTACGCTTTGTCTTCCTTCAGGAGTCGCTCTTCTCCCTGCAACCTCAGAACAAGAAAGAAGCTAGCTATTGCAAATATGAGCAAGTTGAAGAGTAAAAAATTATTGAGGACGAAACCAGCTTCGACGAGAATGTAGCCCGAGTACATCGGGTGCCGCACGATGCGGTACATTCCATTCGTTTTGATGCCCCGGTTTTCAGGGCCAATCCCGAAACTCTTATTCAACGATAAGATTGCTCCAACTGTCTGAACCGCGCCCACAAAAACAAACAGATCACCGACAAGTGAACCACTCGAACCAACCGCTGGCCGAAAGAACATTGGCGAAACTAACGCGACGAGTGTGTAGACATAGTCTGAAATCCTAGACGAAAAAACAACCATGCTCTTTCTGATAGCAAACAGAGCAAGAGCCGTTACCTGATAGATCAGGAAGAACGTCTGGTATAACAAGAATGAAGGCTGAAGTTGGAGATTGAAGAAGAATGAACGAGCATAAACTAAAAGAAAATAGAAGGCGAGTATTACAAATATTAAATCTGTAAATAATGGGAGAACACGAGCCCCGCTCACCTTGCTCATATCTTTCTCCATACCAGGTCTCTCAGGAAGAACGCTTTGGTATCCTCTGCGAGCAGCTTCGGTTCCCCTGAAACTGCGAAATGACCGCCGGTGGGCGGTTCGGAGTTTAGGATATAGGGTGGGTGCGAAGGGCTTTGATGGATTCCTCCGCGGCGGTGAGTGTTTCTTCAATTTCGCGCTCTGTGTGGACCGCTGAGAGGGAGATGCGTTCAAGCCCATCGGGGTGCATGTAGACGCCGTGTTTCAGCATCTCATCCCTGAAGCGTTTGTACTTCTCCTGGTCCGACTGGGCTGATTGTCTGTAGGTGGAGACCTTACGAAGTTTTGTGAAGTAGATGGAGAGCAACGGACCGACATTGTTAACGACCACTTGGTAACCTGCCTCTCGGAATTTCGAGGACAGGCCTTCCTTCAGTTTTGCACCATTGGCTGCCATTCGACGGAAAGCTACGCCATCGTTCTCCATCAATGTCTCCAAGGTTGCTTTTGAAGCGGCGAGCGAGAGTGGGTTAGAATTGTATGTTCCGCCGAAGCCTATTCTTCCAGGCCCAATCATGCTCATGAACTCCCTTTTCCCAGCAACTGCGGCCACGGGGGCGCCGCCTCCAAGTGCTTTAGCGAAGCATGCAAGGTCGGGGATTACGCCGTACAATTCTTGCGCACCGCCTTTCGCAACACGGAAACCTGTTAGGACTTCGTCGAAGATGAGCAAGACATCATACTTGATGGTCAGTTCGCGCAGGTGCTTGAGGTATTCAGGTTCGGGTGGAATGACGCCTTGGTTTGCCATCACCGGTTCAGTTATGATGGCTGCCACGTCGCTGCTGTGTTTCTTGAGTATGCGTTCTAGGGCGGCTAGATTGTTCCATGGAGCGACGATCACAGTTTTCGCGACCTCTTCGGGGATGCCAGGGAAGTAAGGTAGCCTAGTCGGGCTCGCTTCTAACCCTGCGACAGGGGAAGGCGCGTCCACGCTGAAGAGAACGGAATCGTGGTGGCCGTGGTAGTGGCCTTCGAATTTGATCAGCTTATCCTTCCCAGTGACTGCCCTTGCAATCCGCAGCGCTTCCATTGTTGCTTCGGTGCCTGTGTTTGCGAAAGTGACCATCTCCGCGCAGGGAACTGCGCTGGTGACCATCTTCGCAACCTCAATTTCCAGTTCGGTTGTGGTACCGAACATGGTGCCATCTTGCAGTTGCTTCTGAATTGCGGAGATTACCTTGGGGTGCCTGTGGCCGAGAATCAGGGCGCCGTACGCCATGAGGTAATCAATGTACTTGTTCCCGTCTACGTCCCAAACTCTTGGTCCTTCACCATTCTTGAAGAGGATTGGGAAGGGTTCATGCATGTGAACTCGGACGTTGGATGACGCTCCGGCAGGCATGTAGATTCTGGCCTGTTCGTTTAGCTGCCTCGATCTCTCAAGTGAGGCGACCTCCGGTATTGGATTAATCACGCCGAGAAGTTTTCGTTCTTCGCGGCGGTCTAGGAGGGCTTCCATTTCTATCAACTCTTTCACACAGAATTTGCCTAGTTCTACCATATAAGATAGTATTATGGTTCTCACGCTCGTTTTTCACATTTTTTGACCTCAAAATTGCGTTTTCTGACTCCAAAGTGTCAGGGAAAAATCGAATCCAAAGGAATTCCGGATGAATTTGAACTGTTCAACTGTAAGCTTCACAATTCAATATGATTTAAACCGATTAGGCATTTGAAACGGAAGATCCGCAAGGTTGGCGTGTCGATATGCTGGCCGTTCTTCGGTCGGAGCTGACATCGACCCGGGAAACGTTCGTGATTTCTCGGAAACAAGTTCGATTGAACCATAGGCAGAGGTAAGGGTGTTAGTCACCCACGAGCGCACCGCCAAATTAGTTTAACCCATTTTCAGTTGGCTAAACAAACAAAATGCTACAGCTAAATGCTAAACGTTAAAGCTAGATTGCCGGCACGTATCTCCGCTAGTAGATGGGATCTATTTTGCAGATGAAGTTTCGATTGGGCAGAGCAGCTATTGGAAAGATGCAGGGCATCTTAGTAATCGTAGTGTTACTGCTTGTGATTGCCGGAGGTGTATACTTCTACTCTTCAAACAGGCCCGGAACCCCAAGTACAACCACCCAGGCGCCTACGACGCTAGTTGTGGAAGAAGAAAGCCAGCCCGACTCAATGGATCCTGCGGTCAGTTACGCAACTTCTGGATGGGAAGTTGTCGAGCAAGTCTACCAGGGACTCCTCGCACCGAACGGCCAAAGCTACACCACCTACGTAGGCGTTCTCGCACAAGACTGGACAGTTTCCGCTGACGGGATGACTTACACATTCACGCTGAGGCCAGGCGTGACATTCAGCAACGGTGATCCATTCAATGCCTTTGTGATGTGGTTCTCGATTTACCGGACCCTTGTAATGAATCAGGGACCCGCATGGATTCTTGGTCAGAATCTCGGTGCCTCGAATGGCGCCGGCTTCAATATTACCGATAGTATCCTGAATTCCATAAACTACACAAGTCCGTCCCCAAGGGATTTGAATTACATGACCTATCCGAATCAATCGGTTCAAGTGACCGGGCCCAATCAACTGATTATGCATCTTGGATACGGTTACAACGGGCAGCTACCCTATTCGTCGTTTCTAGCCACACTCAGTACACCTACGGCTTACGCTGTCGACCCGATCGTTGTGGAAGCAAACGGTGGGGTTTTGGCGGATCAACCGAACAATTGGATGGAAACTAATGCCGTCGGAACGAGCTTCTACAAGCTTCAATCATGGATCCAAGGCCAGAGCGTGACCCTAGTCAAGAACCAAAACTATTGGGGGGCGAATGTTCCAGCATCGGAGGAAAATTCTGCGATACAGCCCGCTATCATTAACACCGTAAACTTGTACTATAAACCCACTTCCACCATGGTTGCTGACCTAAAGTCCGGCTTTGCTCAAATCATCGTTGCCCCAACGTCCCAGCATGGTGTTCTAAGTCAAATTCAAGGGGTTTCCGTATCAGTTTTGCCGCCTGTATTCGGCTCAGCGCAAGGTGTCCACTTCCTATACATGGACCCATATGCCTTTCAGCCCTTCCAAGACGTTCGGGTCAGAGAAGCTATCGCCAATGCAATCGATTACAAATCCATAATTCACACAGTCTTCAATGACCAGGCAACTCAATGGATTGGCCCAGTGCCACCCGGCTTTCCATATTACAATGAATCAACCACAGGCCTGCAACCATACCAATTTGACCCAGCGATGGCTGCGAATTTGCTCGCCCAGGCCGGGTACAAGGCCACCCTTCCCGATGGAACGAAACTCAATCCTGGCGGGAAGACTTTTCCAGCCGTTAACTTTCTGTACGATGCTGACTCATCCACAGAGGGACAGACCGCCGAAATCATAGCGACGGAATTGGGTTCCATAGGAATTACAGTGACGCTCACGCCGCTAACGTTTAAGCAATATGCAAATGTCATAACCAGCACGTCAGACGCAAGCACAACGCCTTACCCATTTGGAATAAGCTTCTACAGCGAAGACTACACAGCTAGCATAGACTACGTGTCAGCCATTACCACAACTCCACAGATAGGCTTCTCCGCATATAGCAATGACACCGTTGCGGGTTGGACAACTGCGGCGGCCTCAGCTCTAGATGAGAACACAGTAATCAGTAATTTTAGTCAAATCACAAAAGCCATGTATTACGATTACACGGACATATGGTTGTACGTGCCGTACTTCATGACAGCCAACAAGAGCAATGTTGTCGGAATGATACCGAACCCTGCAGGCTCTGGTGCAGCATACTTCATGTTCTACAATACAGTCCACTACAGCCCCTAGGTGAATCCTTCGGTCTACCTCAAGGATTTTCTTAGTCTCCTTGTAAAGAGAACTATAGGCGCGATTGGAGTTTCACTTGGAACAATCACAATAATCTTCCTCATCTCACACGTCCTCAGCCCCAACCCAGCCCGTCTTTGGGCAGGACCGAGGGCGAGGGCCTCGACAATTCTAGCAGTCCAAGCGAGGTACCATTTGAACGACCCAATCTTCTTGCAATTCTACTATTTCCTGCGCGACCTAATTACTGGCAACTTCGGGATTGACCCGCTAAGCGGACAACCAATTCTCGCCGAGATCCGGTTCTACCTCCCAAACACGCTCGAGTTGGTGTTCGTTTCATTCGCAATTTTGGTGGTAGTAGGGATCGGGTTAGGCTACATGTCAGGGATGCGGTTCAGCACTCCCGTGGATTCTATGATAAGAACAATCTACTTGGCCTCTTGGTCAACTCCAATGTACCTAGCAGCCATTCTCGGAATCTTGGTTTTCGCCACATACATTCCAATATTTCCGTCCGGCGGGATGTACTCGTTATCGCTCTCCCCCGTGCGAAGCGTGACTGGGTTCTTCCTCGTGGATTCTTTAATCGAACTCAACATCCCGGCATTTCTGTCTGGCCTTCAACACCTCATTCTGCCCGCCGTAGTTTTAGCGGCTGTCAACTTCGGCTTGATCTCGAGAGCCGTTAGGTCTTCAATCCTGAATGTGAGATGGTCGACCTACGTGAAGACTGCACGAGCAAAGGGTTTGAACGAAGATGAAGTGAAACGTAAACACATTCTCAGAAATGCGTTGATAGATGCTACAAGCCTTAGCGCTGTTTTGTTTGGTTGGGTTCTGACAGGAACCGTGGTGGTGGAGGAGTTATTCGCGTGGCCGGGTTTAGGGCAGTTCGCATTTCAGGCCATATACTCTAACGATTACCCTGTCCTGATTCCGATAGTTGTGGTGTTCACGCTCGGCGTAATCATAGCCAACTTTGTCGCGGACGTGCTTTATTCAATTCTTGATCCACGAATAGCGATGGGTGCTCAAACTGGCGCAATCTCTTAAGTTCAGGCAACTGCTCTTTTCGAACCGCCTTTCCGCGTTAGGCCTTGTTATCGTTATAATTTCAGTTACATTAGCGGTCCTATTCAGTCTCTTAGGCAGAGGAATTACGCCGTATGACCCATATGCGCTCAACCTTCAACAATCAAACCTTCCCCCTAGTACCTCCCATTTCTTTGGGACCGATTTTCAAGGACGTGATATTTTCTCAAGGGTAATCGCTGCTCTGCCTATAGACCTCGGCCTACCTATCGCGATCGTTTTGTTTTCGTCCATGTTGGGAATTTTCCTGGGGATGGCGGCCGGCTATTTGGGAGGATTAGTCGATGAGGTTGTCATGAGGGTTACGGATCTTTTTCTCGCCTTTCCGACTATAATCATGGTCCTCGCTGTTGCGGCAACCCTCGGTTCGGGCTTAGTAAATGCGACCCTGGCCTTCATCTTCGTTTGGTGGCCGCCCTACGTCAGATTGGTCAGGGGCGGCGTGCTCGAGGTTGCTGCCGAGGATTTCATTGCTGTTTCCAAAGCGTTGAATTCATCCGTCCGCAACATAATGTTCAGGGGTATTCTTCCGAACATAATACCGTCTGTTCTGACTTATGCAACCCTTGATGTCGGGACAGCACTTCTTGAGGTATCCATACTCGGCTTTCTCGGTGTCGGAATCCCGCCAGGAACCCCAGAACTGGGCACGATGGTGGGTTCCATCAGCTACGGCCTCTATACCTATCCTTGGCAGGCCCTCATACCAGCCTTCGTAACGATGATCCTAGCCGTCGGGTTCAGTTTCTTGGGAGAAGGCGCGAGAGAAGCTTCCGACGTGAAGGTTAGGCCCTACATTCTCTTCAGAGCGTTCCGGAAAACACCGCTGCCCGGGCGGGTCCCGATTACGCAGCCGGCGATTTCAACTCCGAGTTCTGGAGATTAGTTTTCGCATACAAATGGCAAGCGGCAAACTGGTCGGAACCCAGATTGTACATCGGCGGGGGTTCCACACATTTGTCGAACACAGAGGGACAAATCTTGCTGTATATGCACCCGCTAGAAGCTGGCCCCTGCTCACTCAACAACTCCTGTTTCACCTCAACACGTTGAAGCCGCGGAACGTTCGCCATTAATTTCACCGTGTAAGGGTGCTTGGAATTAGTGACCACGTCGTACGTTCGGCCTACTTCCACAAGTTTTCCGTAGTAGAGGATTCCCAGGGAATCGCTCATGTACTTGATGACATTGATGTCATGCGTAATGAAAAGAATGGAAAGCGACAACTCTGACTTCAGGTTCCTGAGCGTGTTCAAAACTTGCGCTTGGATTGACACGTCCAACGAGCTCGTGGGTTCATCCAGCACGAGTAACTTCTTTGGTACGACAAGCGACCTTGCAAGGCTCACCCTCTGCTTTTCACCGCCGCTAAGCTCCCTCGGATAGGCCTTGATGGCGCTTTTCCGCAAGCCCACTTGGTCAATGATCTCATTGATTCTCTTGTCGTAATCTTTCCTATCGAATTCCTTCGTGGCAACGAGAGCCTCTTTCAGAATTTCGCTGACTTTCAAACGGGGGTTCAGGGAGCCAACTGGGTCTTGGAAAACTATTCCGATGTTTCGCCTCAAGTAGGTTACGTCCGCCTTTTTGCGGAAATTTACCTCCCTGCCCAGCAGGGTGATGGATCCAGCTCTAGGCTTGTAGAGGCCCACTAGGACTCTGGCGATTGTTGATTTTCCGGATCCGGTTTCCCCTGCTAACCCGAAGGTTTCTCCTTCCCGAACCTGGAACGAGACATCGTCAACTGCGTTTATCGTCTTTGAAGACCGTTCGAATAATAGTGAGCTAGTTCCTCTTGCCCGGAAGGTAACTGTGAGGCCATCTGCCTCGACAATATTGCTCATTTTTTCTCTTCCAACCAGCAGGCGACCCGCGCCCCATCAGGGGCTTCGAAAATCGGTGGCTCAGTTTCCTTGCATTTCGGCATAACGAATGGACACCTGGGGTGGAATTTGCATCCAGCAGGCAGTCGCCTGAGGTCGGGGGCTTCGCCGGTAGGAGCAGGTAGCGGGGGGGAATCAACGAAGCCTTGTGGAATAGCAGCCATCAATTTCTGCGTGTAAGGGTGCCGAGAGTTATTCAACACGTTCTCAGCTTTGCCCTCTTCCATCACCCTGCCAGCATACATCACACATAACCTATCACAAATCTGAGAAGCGACTGTTAGGTCATGCGTAATCAATATCATCGTTGTCCCAGTGCGTTTATTCAAATCCTTGAGTATGGTCAATATCCTGTTCTGGACGTAAACATCAAGCCCAGTGGTCACCTCATCCAGAATCAGCAACCTCGGCTTTTCCACTATGGCCATAGCTATCGAGATGCGCTGCCTCATGCCGCCAGAAAGCTCATGGGGGTACTTCTTCAAAACAACCTCTGGCTTGTCAAGCCGCAAATCTTTGAGAATCTCAACCATCATTTCGGCTTCTGCTCCAGCCGTAAGGTGCAGTTTCTGCGCTCTCTGAAGAACTTCTATCGACTCTCTTAGCTGCGTTTCAGTCTTGTAAACCGGGTTTAGCGCAGCCAATGATTCTTGGAACACCATTCCTATTGCTGTTCCGCGATAGCGTGTTAACTCGGCGGGGTTCAACGAGCGCATGTCGGTTCCTTCGAAGGCTATGGAGCCCTTGATGATGTCTGCAGGCGGCGAGTCTAGTAGGCCGATTATTGCTAAACCAAGTGTCGTCTTGCCAGACCCGCTCTCACCCACAATCCCAACTATCTCCCCTTTCTCAATGTGCAATGAGACATTCTCAAGAACGCGCGCCCGTCCGTCGACCGTCGCGTAATCTAAGGTCAGCCCATCAACCGCTAGAAGGTTACGGCTGGGCACTTCAGGCGATTCCATAAACACATCTCATTCGACTGGGACCAAATTCAAAGGGCTTGCGTGACCCGTTTGCGATTTCTCAGCCAATCTAATCCAATCTCTCCAGCTTGAGATTAAATTCTTGTGGTATAATGCGCATGAAAGCTCGGGTTACCTCGTTGCAGCCCCAATACTCAAACAATGCCTGTTTGCCCCGTTTGGAAGAAAAGGATTCGTGAAGAAGATGGGGTCCATTTCGATTCGGAAGCAGCACGGTAAAAAGACAGACATAGCTTGTTGGGTCGCCGCCAAGAGCCACCACTGGTTTGGTCGGGCCGACCGAGGGAATCAACTTGGCTTCCTCAAGTGAGAACGTAAAATCAAAGGATGTTAAGCACGATTGGATTTACTCCACTCTGCCCATTAACATTGCAATTGGGCCCGTATCAACATTCGTTCAATTGTACATTCTGACCCTCCATGGGACGGTGATCGATATTGCCCTCGCAACTACACTGTTCAATGCGGTAACTATCCCAGCCGCAATCATCTGGGGGTTTACAACAGACCGTTCTGAAAGAAGAAAACCAATCATAGTCCTGAGTTACGTGGCCGTTGGAGCAACGCTCATCCTGTTTGTATCTGCCAGAACGATCTATGGAGTGGACGTTCTTTACTCAATCTTCTCACTTGTCTCATCTGCGGCTGCGACGCCGTTGAACATGCTGATAATGGAAACTCAGCCGAAGGCTCGTTGGGCGCTTGTCTTTGCCCGCTTGTCGATGATGTCGAGTGTCGGCGTAGTCGGTGGATTGCTGCTTGGTGTTGCGTGGGGCGATTTCCTGCCATTCACTCTTCTCGTCATTCCACTAACGTGGCTCTCGATACTCTCGGCCGCAATGTCGGCGGTTATGGTCAAGGAGCCTGGCTTCGCCTTTGAACGTGATATGATTGTAATGTTCAGCCGGAGCTTCTTCCAGCGGCTCTTAGCGTTGCCCCTATTCTTCTTGAAGATACCGAGCTTGATGGATTTCAGGCGGTTCTTCAAAGGCGGAAGGTCTCCGTTAACCCGGGAGCCCGTTCTGCTTTACAGCTCTATTGCGGCATTCTATTTCGCTAGTGGAATATTCAACACGTCCCTGGTTCCGTCGCTTTACAAGGCCAATGTTTCAAAGAGTGGGGTCTTCCTTGTATCCCTAATCTCAATGATTGTTCAAACAATTTCGTTTAGTTACTATGGGAAGCGTATGAATCAGCAAAACTTGAGGCAGAGTGCCTTCGGGGGGCTTGTGCTGCGGTCTGTTAGCTATTTGGCGATAGGCGTCTCCGCTTTCTTCTTCACAGGGCTTCCATTCTTGGCGTATACGACAGTATTCTACACGTTGGCCGCGGGGCTTGCTTATGCAGTCTACTATGCGGCTTCCAATGTGATGGTCTTCAACACGCTGGGCCGAAGTGGGCAGGGCTCCGCCTTGGGGATATACAGCGCCCTCGTAGGGTTCGCAACAATGATAGGCTCATTCATCTCAGGATTCATCTCCTTCTACACAGGATTCTACCTAACCTTCCTAATCGCAGGGCTATTCATGGCCAGTGGAGCGGCCTTCACGTACTTGCTTAGCCCTTCGAACCCTTACTTCGATGAAGATGTTGCGTGATGGCCTTCCATTCCGGAAAGGTATGACGGAAGTTTAGTTTGGTTCGGCGTCTCTGCGTTTTAGGAATAGTACCATGAGCCCAACGGTTGTTAGAAGTGGAATCGTGAGGTCGATATGTTCAGGGACGGACGTTGCGGAGACCATCGTGACCTGACTAGTGCTGCTTGGACTTGGGGTAGTTGTCATCGTCTTGCTTCCTCCTCCGCCGCCATAGCCTGCTCCAAAGTCTGGGAGGGCTGAGGACAGGACTGGAATCAAGGAAAGGATGAGAAAGCTACAAAGGAGCCATTTCCTGGTCACTAGGTCACACCTACTACAGACGTAGTATGTTTACTGATTCATAACCCTTACGCCCAAACAGCTAACGCGACCGGTTGCCAATCACAGTTTAGTAGCGATTTTCTCGATGAAGTTCTCAAGGATTCGCTTGCCTGCCAAGTTCTCTTCGTTCCATCTCTCTGGGTGGAATTGTACGCCGTACAAGGGTTTCTGCTCATGCTTCATCGCCTCATTTTTCGTATCTTTGGATCTCGCAATTCGCACGAAACCCGGTGGCAGGCGCTTCACTACCTCATAGTGACTTTGCATCACCCTGATCTTTGCTGGCAACCCCGCCAAGAGGTGATCCTTGTCTTCGAGTTCAACCGTCCGAAAGCCATCAACATGATGGCCTGACTTTGCCACTTCACCACCATAAGCGATTGCCAGCGCCTGATGGCCGCCGCATATTCCCAATGTCGGGGTCTCGATTTTGGGAAGGAAGGCGAAGAGATTCTCGAATTCCTTCCGGTCGGCTGTTCGCGTGAACAATGCTTCTGTGCCGCTGAGTATGATGCCGTCGTAGCTGGTGAGTTGGGATGGGTCAAGGTCGGGTAATCTTGCATGGTCAGAAATTGAGACTTCTACACCAAGCGTCTTGACTCTCGTTACGAGTTTGTTGAAACTTAGCTTACGTTTAGGGCCAAGGAAGAGGTTCACGACTAGGATCTGCTTCATCCGTCACAGCACCAGGGATTTGTCTCGGGGGCATTTCCATGCGCGTGCATTTTGGTGTTGCGTCTATCGGTTCTGTCAAGTCTTCGCCTGCTTGACTCATCCGCATCGACTTTGGGCGTTACCGTCAGTCGCGGGCTACCCTACCATCGCTTCACTTGCAGACGCGACGGCCCCGAACCTCAGGGCTCTCATCCGGCATCCACCGGATCAGCTAGACCATTCGCGCAGTCAGGGTTTTACGCTCGGTCAAAGCAGCCAGTTACCCAACATCGGCCCAGTCGGCTAATTCGGGCGAAAGCCCATATACCGCCGTTGACTCGGCTTCATCGACTGATGACTTGCATGCGTTGATCCAGGAGGCAATGGCCCCTTGAGCAAATCTTGGATGAGAGCAACGTGCATTAGTTCAAAACCTCTGCATTTTTCATCAATGTGAAGAGAACCTAGTGAAATTATGTGTACCAAAACATAAATTTACAGGCATTCCACACTGTGGGACTGAGGACACTAAAAAATGCCACTCTACATGGACATACATTACAAGATTACCGGGCTTACGGCGGAGGCGATTATGGCCGCACATGCAAAGGATCTTCAGGTTCAGGGAAAATACGGAGTGAAATATCTGAAGTACTGGTTCGACGAGTCGACGGGCAAAGCGTTTTGTATGATCGATGCCCCCAACAAAGAAGCCGCCGCAGCAGTCCACCGAGAGGCACATGGTCTCGTTGCGGACGAGATCGTTGAGGTTAAAGAAGGCGCCTAGGCGTCGGGCCGTCTATCGTCGAGTAACAGGCCCGCAATGAAGAAAGACCTTCAAGTTTGGTTTGCTCTATTCGTAATCATGACATTTTTCGCTGCTAACAGCGTAATAACAAGATACCTTGTCTTGCTAGGCCGAGTCTCACCTTTTCTCCTTACCGTAATCAGGTTCGTTAGCGGACTAGCCACCCTCTTGATCCTTCCATCTGTGCGGCCGACGATCTTCCATCATGATAAGCCGAACGTCTCCTACCTGCCTGGCGCATTCTTCTTGGGGGCGTACGCGTTTTCGATATCTTACGGATACGTTTTCATATCCGTAGCCGCGGGAACCTTCATCTTCTATACCTTCGTAGTACTAGCAATGACCACCTATTCTGTGCTAGTAGACAAGGAACAGCTGACACCGCGTTTAGTCTTGGGACAGCTCCTAGGCATAGCCGGGGTCCTGGTCATAACTTTCGGCAAGATAAGCTCTGTTACTCTGCTTGGCGTCCTTCTGATGGCCGGGACCGGCGTATCGTGGGGATTGTATTCCGCATATGGCAAGAATTTCACGGTAACGTTCAGCTACACGTACAATAGTTTCCTGATTTTGGGAACATTCGCCATTATTAGTTCGGTAGCGCTTCCACTTCTAGGTCAGCCGATTTCCACCAACATTTCCATTCCGAACCTTGGACTAGCGTTGTACATGGGCATGATCAGCACGGCGCTCAGCTATGTTCTGTGGAACGCCACAGTGAAAAAAATACCTGCATCCCTCGGAGGACTTGTCCAACTCGTTGTCCCTGTTCTGGCTCCAGCCATGGGAATAATTTTCTTACGTGAACAAGTAACCACATCGCTAATGGTCGGCGGCGCTCTGGTCCTCGTTGCAATCTACCTGGTGGGATCAAAACGTTAAGCTGTACTTCCAGGCTAGAATCAGCAACCAATTTTCTGACATCGCTCCAACACGCCGTTACTGTTCAGCAGGTTTAGTCGTTTTTCGAGTGTGTGATACTAGTGGTGCGACCGTCGTAATTTGAACCGTCGTTCAGGTCGTCCTTGTGTGTGTGGTATCAGTGGTGCGAGCACCCAAATTTGAACCACCAGACATAAGGGGGCTATGGGAGTGTGATGCCGAATACACCTACGGCTCCTCGTATGAGGAATGAGATGCCAATGGCTCCCATAAGTATGTCCATGACTTTTCCAGTTATTACCATGACTGATGGCTTCAGGACTTTCATGAGTCTACTGCTCAAACTGAACAGTAACCAAACGATCACGCAGTCAACCACAATCGCGACTGCCATGCTGAAATCCATCCACCCCTTCGCGGCTCCATACTGAGGATTGTTGAGTACCATAACTGTCGCAATCGCCCCTGGTCCAGCCAATAGTGGAATAGCCAACGGGAAAACGGCTATACTGTCAGTAACGCCACTTGACAGGGTGCGCCCCCTCCTCCTGTATAGGGATTTGGCCGCGCTCTGGACTTCGGATGAGGCGACATCTTTGACCGCGAAGACGAGAATGAATACGCCTCCCGCGATCATCACGGAATTGAGAGTGATTTGGAGGGCGCCTAGGATTGCGTCGCCCAAGTACGCGAACACCAACAGTACCGCTATGGCGACTGTAATCGTCTTCCTGGCAATCGCAGCCTTCCGTTCCCCTGTGGCCCCAGCTGTAAGCCCCTGAAAGAACGGAATAACCCCGAGTGGGTTTAGGATGACGAATAGTGTAATCAGGGATTCGGTAAGGTCCTGCAGAAAGCCGGTCGAGAATGACAAAACGTCAACACGCCTACCGTAATGCGCTCGGGGCTACCTAAATGTGTGTGTAGGTAGTGATGGTGCGGGCGCCGTAAATTGAACCGTCGTTCGTCGTCAAAAAAATGTGTGTGTGGGTCTTATGGTGCGAGCATCGCAAATTGAACCGTCGTCGTTCGTCCGTCAGGATGGAATAGTTAGAATGGCCTTCGTAAGAAGGAGTGCGGGTATGCTGGTGCGCGCACACACACTGCCTCATCGTCGAGCTGAAGGAACCACGCCCCCGCCGTCCGTAACTAACTAATGACCCCTCTCTGAAAAAGGGCATGAAGAAGTACTAACTCTAACGTCGCCTCTAGTCTGCGTTTCCACGTATCGTGAATTTCTTCGAGTGAGTTTGTCAGTCTACGACCTGGACCGTAACACTTTTCGTTGATAATGATTTAGGAGCCTTCTGATTAGGGCCAAGTCTTGTTCAATTCTTGGTAGATTCTGTTTTAGAATTGGTTCCGTCATCGCCCTGGCCGGGGCTCGGGACTTGTTAGCAATTGGCACAGAGTCAGGTTCTTTCTCAAAAGTTTTCTGGCCTGAAGGTCACTTATTCAACTGTAGAGAGGCCTGGTAGGCGAGGCAGGCGCGTTGACCCTCGCCTGCGAGATACATTCTGTATATTGGCAACCATTAAACCGACTTGACGTTGTACTCTGTTCTATACCGATACGAAGGAAGGGTGATTTCAACCATTGAGCCACCAGTGTAAATTGTGTCACCCACCTAAGATATTTCGATCAATCGACCGACTGCATGAACATCATTGGACGACTCATCGACGATGGTGCTGCAATGTTTGTCATCATTTGAGTCGACTTCACTCAGGATTTCATGGTTGTGCAGTCTGTGGTTGCAGATACTCGAAGAAACAGCAAGAGCGCCTTCGTGACTAGAACTCTTTCAGGGCTTCGGAAGTTGCTTATTCGAGTGTGAGTGCTATGTTGTATCTGAGAGGTGACTAATGTATGGCAAAGCAGAGTAGGGGAGCTAAGAAAGCGTGGACGGCTGCTAGAGATAAGAAGGTGTCGAAAGCACGCGAGAAGAAGAAGGAACGAAAAGCCGCCCTTTCCACGTATCACTAGGAACGCTGTTCTGACGTAGCGGGACGCTTGTGAGGATCACGGGAATAGCCTATTCAAGGCAGCAATCATTCCTATCATGGTGTCTGCTCGTCAAAGGTGACTTGGATGAGAACTTGCCCTAAGTGCGGTCACGAGATAAATGGAAGAGTTTGTGTTGTTAAAGACTGTACTTGTGACTGTTACTATGGTTTGAAACAACCCTAAGCCGATGAGAATTTTGAACCGTCGATCTCGTGTGTGATTTCATGATTTTGTGATTTTGTCTACGTGTGGGGGGGTAAGGGTGGTTGGGTCTGGGAGAATGTGTTGTTGTGCGCACCATTAGACAATGCCTACTACTCAAAGCCATCCAGGAAAGAGCAACCTGACAATTTGCCGCCAGAGGAAGAAGGTGAAGCCCAGAAACAATATTGTCACAATTGTAAATGATACATTCATTCGCTTGTATTCAGCCCGCTCACGGAGAAAGCCTCTATGTGAAATTTTAATTGTACACACAGTAAACGATCATAGGTCTGTGATTTTATGAGTCTTCCGAATTTTCCCGAAAAGATGGAAGGTAGCCTTTTCTTCAGGGAAATAATGCCTCAGTTTCTTCCTGAATACAATCCGTTTAAACTTGCTATGCTTGGTTTGATTGTTGAAAAAAAAGGTAAAACCAAGATATATGAAGCATTAAGGTTTAGTCTTCGTAAGATTCAATGGGTTAAGTTGATGGGCTCAAAAGCCATCCATTTGGAAGAGGAACTACTAAAGGCGGTCGAGCCAAACAGTTTTGTTTTTGACCCGTTAAGACAAACTGCGCATTCGTTGTGTGTAACCGATTGTCTAATTCATACGAAATCGGCATTAGATTCAATGGCTGTTTTTCTCACTGACTTGCTTGGATTAGACCAGACGGGTGGAGACAGAGATTTTAAGAAACTTGGATTCAGGGAGTCAGTAAGTCAAAAAGATGCTTTTCTCAAACACGAAATCAAGAAACTTGAACCTTGGTTCTTAGAATTGCAGGGAGTAAGAGATGAATGGATTCATATCAAGGCAATCGAATCTCTATCTGTTCATGGAAAAAGCGATGTTGGAATGCTGCCTATTCCGAGAAATATCTACCTTAGTGCTGAAGAACAAAGAAACATACCAATTAATTCAGAGAATTATTGGTCAACAAAAGATTTTGTTGAACATCATTATGCTCAACTTGCAGAACTATTCGGTGAGATTGTTGACCGTAGTATTCAAATTGAAAACCTGGACTTAGCGGAACCTGTTACTGTTCCTGAACACTTTATGAATAATCTGACAATGTTTCCTACACATTCCACCGAGAACATGACTCTCCAAAAAATGAGGGTGTACGTTCCTAAATCTGTGGTCGATTGGTGACCTGCAGGAAAACTGATTCTTGGGGAATGGATTGTTGTAAGTCGCACTCACACGATTGAGCCATGGCATCACCCATTGATGCTGAGATTACCTTTTTCATCGATGAGACCATGGTTGGCTAGAACTATGCTGGGTAAGGTTTTCGTTTCTGGGGGGGGTGCGCACCAGCTATAACACGCACACACTTTACTACCGTGCTGGTCTTGGCTAAGTGTCCCCTAACAACCGCGCTCTCATTTTGGTTTCATTAGCCCTATTTCCACGTAGAACTGGGAATCTTAGATGGTGAGGCTCTACTTAATTCGTATACTGACTTGTTTCTTTGACGGTGAAACTGGTGAAAACCGCCTACTATTATTTCGCGGTAGAACCGCTGATTGAAAAATACGAAGATGTTCCCGAAGTAAAGCCTCTGATATCGATACCTGTCAAGACCAAGTCGAAAACATTCGAAGTCTCATTCTTTGCCCTGGGCAACCAACTGCACATGCTTAGGATAGCAGTTCCGAACCTGGAAGAGGATAGGATTTCCGAAGAGGATTCGAAGGTCGTTCAGACGCTAAAAGAACATGTTCTCTCGGTGTTACGCATAACTTACGACCATGGTGTTAGTTTGTTTCCAATTCATTGGTGGAGCTTCGCTGAGGAAGGAAAGGAATACAGGGCGGGCATTTCAATACGGGAGCAAATAGAGGAAGCATTCCGCATCAATGCGGGAAACATACGGAACGTTTTCGTGAGTACCTTTCCGCTGAGATATCATATTGCGCTCATATCTGATTCACAGGACAGGAGAATCCCATTACAGTACCGATACCTCTCACTTTACAAAATACTCGAACTCGAATTCAAGAAAGGTGGCAGATGGAATCGAATACGTCTCAACGAATTCCTGTCCAGATTTGAAAAGGAGTTCCAGAAACTTCACAGTGAGAAAATCGAGCTGCGGAATTATCTGCATTCCTTGCGAGACAAATGTGCACACGTTAGGACTGGAAAGGACATTATTGGCGTCACTCAGCTAAGCGGCAAAGATATCGAAGAGGTTACCAAATTCTTACCTTTCATGGCAGAGTTGTGCTCAACACTCCTAAACGAGAAATACAAAGACAAAGGATTCTCTATCGTAAAAGGACAACAGTATTCCGAGTTCTTAGCGAAAGGGCAGAACGTACCCATTAACTAAGCTTACCAACGGAGTCATGGTTGAGAAGGCTTTTCGTGTATGATTTTGTAATTTCATGATTTTTTCTACGTGTGGTTGGTTGGTCGTGGTTGGTCATGGTAGTGGTTGTGGAGCGTAGCAAGGGCGAGCGTAGCGAGGAGGGTGGTTTAGTGGTGCGCACACACACAGCAAAAAAATGACACACAATTACTAATCTGAGATAATCAATACAGCTATCAATTCTCAATATGCTTTCATTGATGCTCAGAAAGCAGGCTACAAGTAACACTGGTTTTCTATCGTTCGTCTGTCTTAATTCCCGGGAGTTGAACAAGGACTACGCCCACAATGACTAAGAGTATTCCCAGAGTCATAACATAGGTGACGCGCTCATCGAGAAAGATCCATGCAAGCACAGCAACCTGCACGAGCATACTGTTCTGAATTACTGACAGCTCGTACGCATGGATAGAGCGGAGGACGTGGTTCCAGAGAAGAAAGGCCAAGGCCGTATTGACAACGCCGAGCCACAATATTATCAGCAGACCATTCAGAGAAATCGGCCTAAGCCCATCGAATACTGCCGCAAGCAGCACAAGGCCCGCTGTCCCAATTCCCATAGTCAACGTTGTCAGTTTCAATGACCCAAAGGAGTCAACCCTCTGAATTTTCCTGACTATTATCATGTAAATAGCCCATGAGAGACTCGAAACGATAACGGCTAGGATTCCGATTTGCTGTCCCGCGCCCGCCAGTCTCTCCGAGAAGAACGCGTAAGCCCCCAGGAGAGCCACAGGCAAGCCCACCAATTGAAGGCGCGACACTTTTTCTCTGAGAAGCAGGACCCCCAGCACGAGAACGAAGACCGGCGTAAAGTTGAGCACGAAGGTAGACGTAACTGCTGGGAGATAGAACAAGCCGACGAACTGGAGACCCTGAGCAAGAGTGTAGCCACATATCCCTGCCGCGACGAGGAGTACTTTCCCATTCGCCACAGTCGTGCTCTTTCGACCACTCTTCTCAGTCCCCACACGTGCGACATACAACATTCCCAAAACGACGAACGCAAGCGTGTAGCGCTCAGCAGCGAAAAGAAAAAGAGGAATTTCAAGCAAACCAAACTTGATTAGAACATACGACGATGACCACAAGAAAGTTACCAGAATCGCTTCAGCGTATGCTAGTAGTGGATTCGATTTCGTGAACGGCACCGCCAGTCACACACTATCATAATTAATCTTTCATCTTGCTGCATACTATTCAGTTGCTTCTCACGTTCGTTCAAGCCCCCACAAGGTGCACTGATAACTTATGGAGTTGTGTGTGTGACTGCGCTGGTGCGCACATATGAGTCCAGTCCTCGTGGACTCAATATATATTTACAGAAGAGACTCAACTCTGTGATGCTATGAAGACTAACATAATCGCATACTACAGGAAACATGATCCCTTCTCTAGATATCTAACAACCGACAAGCGAAGGGTGAAACAGATTTATGGGCTTTACACTTCAAACAAACGCCACTTTGGACGCAGAGTCTTAGATATTGCGTGTGGAGGCGGAGTCTTAGGCTTCATAGTGGAGAGAGAGGGTCGCTCATACACTGGCGTTGACGTTAATCCTGACATGATTTCGTCGGCCAGAACTCATGCAAAGGAGGTCGGGTCAAGAAACCGGTTCATCGAAGGAGATGTAACCCAAATGAAAATCGAAGGAAAATTTGACACCATATGCATTCTGGGCAATGCATTATGTCACTTCTCAACGCACGATTTCTCAAGGATCCTTCAGAACACTGCCGCATGTAGCGAAAGAGGCGCTTACTTCATAGTAGATTATCGAGATATGGTGCGCCTAATGTTTCACAAAAAGTGGAATATCAAGAAAAGGCTTGTACAGAAAGAACGGGGAAGAATCAGCACGACAGAGGGTTGTGACACAAGAACCGGGTTCGTTCTAGTAACGACTACAGACCTGCGTGGAAAGAGCGAAGTCGGATTCGCTCATGCCATATGGTCGCCATTCATTATCACACCCATCATGAATAATCATGGCTGGTCCATGGTAAAGAGAACATTCTCGAAGAGATTGTCTGAATGGCTCGATATCTACCGAAGAACCTAGTTGCCAAAAACGATGAACCGATATTTCTCGTGTGTGTGGGTATGCTGGTGCGCCGCCCCCGCCGCCGCCTAGATTAACTTTGTGGTTGGAACGACGGTAGGAACCGAACGACGACGGTAGGATTGGAGACGACGGAACGAGTACGACGACGCTAATACGAACGACGGTAGGAACGACGACGACACGCCGATGTTCTATGTTTTATAGGAATTGAAACACGTGGAAGCAACAGCACAGCTAAACTCGCACAAACTAAAATCGCAGAAGGCTTGCAAGGTATTGAGCAACGGCGAATAGGAAGACGAGAACTACGCCTAGCAAGAATGTCAATAGCGCTTGATAGATTCTTGACTGAGATTGCGCCTTGAGTTTCTTCGGGAGACCCGTCACATCTGCGACTAGGTACGCTAGGAGGTAGAGAGGCGGGAATATCAAAAAGAGCGACGCCGCCTTGAGATGTGCGAGAGCGACAGTCAAAAATATCGTCACCACATATCCTCCTAATTCTATCGTCATGAGAAACAGCCCCGCTCTAAATATCCAGCAACTTGATGAAACGTTGCCCCTCTCACCCTTTGGGGGATAATCCAATGTTTCCCACAACAACAAAACTGCGAGTGCAAAGCTTGTAATTGAAACCAGCTGAACAATTATTTGGTTACCGAAGTGGGCGAGGACTGCTGAAATGCCGCCGAATACACCAAACGCTTCTAGAAGTTTATCATTAGCTTCAACAAAATCTCGCAGGCTCTTCCTTTGCTCCAAATCTTGACGCTCACCAACCTTCGGGATTCGTTATCCACATCGAAGGGATTGCACGAAGGAACTACTTAATCCGTATTCTTGGCCCTTTATTCTTATCATGCCAGTATGCGTTGACGTTAGAAATGTTGTTCCGATGGTTCGGGGCAAAGATGGTGGAGCAATTGGACAACGGTCTTGATCGCTCGTCTGCAATCAGATTCGATGACGCTTTTTTCTGTGACTTTTCCGTTCGCAATCATTGGCATTAGGCCTCTGGTCAAGGCCTTCGCATACTTGTCATAATTGCCTGTGTGCAAGGAAGGATTTCTAATTCTTGAAAGCCAGAGCAAGTCGATTTTCTCTCTCTTCGTCAACGTCCCTTCGCTGGCGAGCCTTCTGACCAACCGCCAATACTGCGCTTCGGAGCCTTTCGCTTTACGCCGGATAACAGATTCGACTACAGCTTGACACATGATAATTGTTGCGTAGTGTGCGCCGTTCATATAGCACGCCCCAACCTCCGGCAAAAGCAGACTCGTGAGAACGGGGATCCTCCACATTTCGTGAGGAAATTGTTTTCTCAGCCAGCGTGCTCTTCTCTCTTGCTCCAATTCAAGTAACCGATCCCGTTCATCAAGATCGTCGGCATAGGGCCGCAATACTCCAGAAAAAGCGAAGGCGTCTGCCCCAGTCCAGTCATAAGGCCCGCTTGCCCATTCTTCAATGATCTGTTTTCGGCGGTGGAGCAGCGTCTTCGTTCTATTCTTCAATGACCGTTGAACCTCTACACAGGATACCTGTAGAGTTTGTTTTGGCGGATTACGTAGATTCCTAGATTTTCCTTGGGTATGTGTACCTTGAAGAAGTACCATATGCGCTGTCTTTCACGCCGTGTCCAGGGCGACGCCTTGAAAACTTCCACACGCTTGTAATCCCACTTACCCGTTTTCCTGTTCCTTGTTGTTCCGAAGCATAACTCTCTGTAAATGAATCCTTGTTCTCTCAGCTTCCTTTTGACCAAGGCGAGTTTTTCCCTCAGCCTCTTTGAGACGGGTAAATCTTCAGTTCTAGTTGTCTTATTGTATTTGAGGTACCATCTCTTCAGATCGGCTTCTTCGAAGACTGACTTCGCAACCCGCCGTATCGTGCCGTGTTCGTTTCTAAGCACTAGAACCCTGATAGTACGGCCTTTCACGTGGCGCTCTTCATATTGTAAGCGCCAGACCTTGAGCTTAGGAATCAACGCTCAAAACCCGTAAACACAGACGACGATAAGGGCGCTGAGAACCGTCTATGCTAACTGAGTTTCCTACGTGGATGCGATAAACGATATTTCCTGTCGCTCTCACGTCTTTCCGCACGATGTGCTTCCCGATATTTTCTATCACTCTCTCGTCTTTCGGCACGGTGTGCTTCTCTATATTTCCTATCACTCTCACGTCCTTCTTTACGGCGCGCTTTTCGGTACTTCTCGTCCCTCTCATGTATTTCCGTGCGGTGTCCGTCCCGATATTTTCTATGTTCCTCAAGTCTTTCCGCACGGTGCGTTTCTCTATATCTCCTATCGTTTTCTCTTGCCTTTTCAGGATGAAGAGACCGCCAACTTCTCCTTTTCATCTAATGCCACGTTCAGTGTTTTTCCTCGTGTTTCCAAGTTCTATACTTCAATATGGAAATAATCGCACCTCGGCTGACGCCGTATTCTTTGGCGAGGGTCCCAAAGCCGACTCCAGCTTTATGGTCTCTCGCATATCTCGCCCGAATTTCGACAACTTGATTCCGAGTTAGCTTATGTGCGGGCGAGTCTTCTCCTCTGAGACCTCTGGAACGGCCCTTTCTCGCCCTGTCTTCGGCGTTCTCCTTGAGTGTTCCGACAGACAAGTGCGCCGGATTTACGCAAGCACGGTTATCGCAATGATGCAAAACACACTTTCCTTCGGGTATGCGTCCATATTCGAATTCCCAAGCAACTCGGTGAGCCATAGGCGTATGTCCGCGGTAATGGAATCGGCCATATCCATCTTGGTTCTTGACACCCATCCAAATCCAACAACCATTATCCTCTTTGCGGACTTTTTCCCAAAAGCGCTCCTTGACAGATGATACCCTCCTTGGCATGATTCTCACATGTCCAACATTGCGTCTCTAATCATGCTAGGAACAACTTGCCAATCAATCAATTCTTCAGCCAGAGTTTGATAGCTTCCTCTAACGCTTTGATTACTGCACCTTTCTGACCGCCATACTTCTCCACGGCTTTCAGCCTGAACTTCTTCTCTAGCTCTTTGTCAATCTTGCCATACACTACCAAACCGTAATCCGCTCAACTTGCTATCTAGATAACAAGCCTTATACGTTTTAGCTTGTGGTCTAGATAACTTGCGATATAGCATTTCGAGGTTTGAGGCATGAACCCGTTACATCTCGGCGGTTTCGGCGTCGAAATTCAAGCAAGCAACCCAAAGCCACACGCCGAACTCATGATTACGAATGGACGGCGAAGCGAAAGCCTACCAGAACGCTACCTCTTTCTGCCAAGAAAAATAGTATACGATTCAATCATACTCGAAAACTGTACTGGACATGTTTCACTTTCAGCCTTACGCTGGTTGAGCAAACACAACATTCCAATCTTCTTCTTAAACTTCGACGGCTCAACCATCAGCAGCATTCTACCACCAACACCAGTTAAAGCGGATTTACGTGCCGCACAATTTCAAGCCGCCAACGACCCTGAAAAGAAGTTCAGAATCGCCCACGCGCTGGTAGAAGCGAAGATCGCTAGGAGCATACAGGTTCTAGACTGGTTAGCTCAGCGTTACGACATACAAAGAGAAGTACAAGTCACAAACGGCGAAGCTGTCAAGCTAGGCGAAGCCTCCACGGTCAATCAACTACGCACCGTTGAGGGCAGAACGGCGCTTCGATATTGGGAAGCATTCCGCAAAACTCTGCCTGAATCTCTACATTTCGAGGGACGCATGACCACAAGCCACAACAACAACGCCTCCGACCCATTCAACGCGGCGCTGAACTATGGCTATGGATACCTGAAAATTATGTGCAGAACGGCGATTAACTCTGTGGGACTAGAGCCCGCCGTAGGCTTCCTGCATGAACTCAGCTCCACTCAAACAGCAGAAAGCCTAGTCTATGACTTGGAGGAACCATTCAGATGGCTCATAGACCTCTGTGTGATTCAAGCGTTCGAAACCGGCAGCCTAGGCTTGGCAGACTTCGCTTTCACCAAAGACAATTACGAATATCGAATTGAGTGGGAAGGTAAGACACGGCTCCGTCAATTGCTGACGGAGACATTCAATTCAAGAGTAAGGTATGGCGGGCAAGTGTTGAAGTGGGACACCGTAATCGAACAGAAAACCTTGGAACTCAGCCGATACTTGACGGGAAAGGCGCCCACGTTGGACTTCAATGAACCCGCACCGACGTTAGAAAGACAGGATAACCGAGAAGTCAGAGAAAACATTCTGGCCCTAACACAGTCTGAGGCTAGGCAACGTGGGATTGGGAAGAGTACGCTTCACTATCTACACAAGAACGCACATGAGCGCAGTTCTTTTAGACTCTATGAGCCTGTAAGACGAAAGCTGTTGGGCGGTTAATTTGAAAGAAGTTTTCCTAAGCCACGCGCACGAAGACAAGGCACTAGCCGGAAAAGTAAAAGAGATTCTCGAAGCGAACGGGGTAAGTGCGTTCTTGGCTCATATGGACATGGAAGTCTCGGAAGAGTGGAGAACTGAAATATCCCGACACCTTGAGACAAGTTCAGCCCTAATCGCTATCGTGACGTCGAATTTCGGCAAATCAGCCTGGGCAAACCAAGAAGTTGGAATAGCCTTCGAGAAGAAATTACCGCTAATTCCGTTGATGTTCGACGGAAGCGCGGTTCTGAAGGGTGTGATCGAAATGTATCAGGGAATCCTTGTTTCCGAAAATAATCTAGTAGATGTGGTAAAGAGCACTATTCCGACAATAAACAAGGGAATCCCTTCAACCGAGAGAAAATTCTACGATGCCCTAGCAGGCATCCTAAATCGTTTGATACTAAGGTGGCAGACTTACAAGAGCCACCTATCAAACATAAAATGGACTCAAGAAGCTATTGAAGAGATTAAGAAGAATCTTCGCAGCGATAGAGAGGAACTTCTCAATTTGGTCTCCAATGCGCCAGAAATCGATTTCGGCGTCAAAAATCAGACCACAGTTATCATGAGTCAAATTGACGTATTCGCACTCTTCAAAATCAATTTCAACAAGCCCTATGCTGAGACTTACGGCGAATTCCAAGAATTAGAGCATAAAGGAGAACAGGTATCTTACACTGCTCAAGCCTTACGCGGTTGGTTGCAAACCGAGAAACTCTCCTAGCTAGAATGACTCTGAAGTCGTTTCTCACTTTCGACACGCGCGATTCTTGTCTCAGTGGAGGCGTGGTATAGCTGATGCGCCAACAACCTTTCAGGATTTACTCGAACGTGAAAGAGAAAATGAGTAATCCGCCCCTTGGGCAGCTGTGATTGAATCGTATACTATACATAAGCCTAGGCTAGTCTAACGTTTAGCAGAAATGTCATAATGCAACCTTCTTCTTCGGCTTACTATGCGGTTTGTATGGCGGTGGGGCTCCAGCATTTCGGCGAGCTTTTCGCATGTTCCACTGTCTGAATCTTCTCTTTCGGGCCTGAATGATCTTGTTCCTAAACTCGTTACTGTACCAACGTAACAACAGATCAGAGGGCGGCGCTTCTTCACCGTAAGGCTTTGCGCTTAGTTCATGGGCGGCGGCTATTTTCGCATAAATTTCTTCATCAAGAGGAAAATATGCGTAGTGCACTCCACCATGATACATGATTTTCAACTGCCGACTAGAGAGGTTGTACGTTAAATCGAAATGCGGGGTTTGCGACAGTCTACTGAGCGTAACGCAATCTCTATTTTTCTTTCTTCTCTTGTCCAACCCTAGTGTTTCGACTTCTCCCGCAATCTTGAAAATTGGTTTACCTGTTTCGTTGTCTAATTCAATTTTCACTTGCTGTTTGCGTGAACCTTTGAGGCCGGTAGCCCTGATGTAACCCATGGACTACGCTCTCTTGCACTTCTTGAGTCTGAACTCGAAAGTGTACTTCGACGGGTTCCTGTCGATTTTCTTGGCTATGATCTCGGGAACTAGAGTACGGAATTCAATGAGACGGCTTTCACGGCATGTCAGCGTTGACGTCTCCGCTTGCTGAAGAAGAAGAACAGCCGTGTTACAACTGAAGAAGAAGAAGAATTATGGCGAAATGAAGAAGAAACTTCTGTATTCAACTCTAATCGCCTTTTCCTCTTATTTGCGGAGCTCTTTACCTGAAAGAAGCTCGAAATAACCTTAGTTTTGAACTGTATAAAAAGTCTACTGTCCCGCAGTCAGACGACAATACAACACTCGGTGATCGCAAACCTGAGGAAGCAGACCGAGAATAGTCTTGACCCAGCTCCCTCAGGGGAAATGGCGATTCCAGGTCTATTATTGTCTGCGAGTGGTAAATAAATCTACTTATTTTTGAGTAATAGGTTCGGTGCCACCCCTTCTTGAGCACGTATTAAGGGGAGCGATTTACCCAAAAATGAGTAATTCTAAAATACCTGCGAGCGGGATACGATGGCTGAGTATCCCTATGACCGTTCCCCAGGTCGTTCCATCAGACCTACTCTCAAGGAAGGAGCGCGAAGCACCCACAGACACTAAGCAGAGGATAAGCTTCAGGGAACTTGCGGAGCGTCGGATCATCACTAAAGGCCTCAACGGAGCGGCCGCCTGGTTGAGGGCTAAGGTAGGAGTTTTCCCAATCGATATCGAGATGCAGCAGTGTGGCGATGTCTACGAAATGGTTGTAAAAGTAACATATCGCCCTTTACCACCAATGCCTGAGGTCGTGTATGAACGTCAGGAATCATAACAACAGAACGAAGAACGACTCGGCGCCATAGTTATGTGAATCCGATGATATCAAATCGAGGCTCAATTCTAACCAACGCTGGCAACAAGTCGATGAGTTCTCTCTCACTGTTCCAAAACGATTCGGCCCAACTCTCATTAGTTCCCCATCTACAATTCTAAAGAGGCCTTACAGGCGGTTCCCATGTCAGTGAACGTCACGGAATCGAGTCTTGATCTCAACACACTCTTGAGCAAACTCGGGTATCAACCCGACCAAATAGGTTCGTTATTGGGTGCTGACGTCCTGATGTTCCCGAAAGACTTGGAATCTGCCGAGTCATCGTTTGATGACAAATCAGTATCCATTAAGAAGACCATTGAGAAGCAGCTTCGAATTGAGGTGCTGACCAAGCAGGGCGCTAAGTCTCATTACGAAGCTCAAAGAGCCGCAGACATCCTTGTCCCTGCATTAGTCTTCTTAGGGGTGCAAACTTTTGATATCGGTAAGGGAATAATCACCAGCTGGGTTTATGATAGGTATCTCCAGCTACGCAACCGAGGTCTGACACCAAGTGTAGCATTGAAGTTCGTTGTGATTGATAAGAAGAAAGGGATTAGGAAGGAAGTAAGCTACGAAGGACCGGCCGAGCAATTGCAAGACACTTTGAAGAATCTCAAACTGGATTGAAGTTGCCTAGACTCTCGTCTCTAAGACCCGTTCGACCGCGAACCATCACCGTGCTTTCACCGGAGCAGAGGGAAATTCTTGAGAAAGGATTGTCTAACGAGGAAAATGGACACCTTGGTAAAGCTGCTAGTCTGTTCCAGTCCCTTTATGAACAGATGCAGAGTGCCAACTCTGAAGTCTCGCAAGACTCAGCGTGTATGAAAGCGAACGCTGACTTAGTATTAGCCAGACTGGAAATCACCCGCAATCGAGACGAAGCGGAGAAACTGTTCAGAAGCACGATATCGGCTCTAGAAGTTGCGCTAAAGATCGATCCGTACTGGGCGGATTATTTCAATTTACGAGGGAAAATCGTGGCCTACCTGCATACTGATTTCGGCTGCAAGATAGTTCGTAATAGAGGAGTTTGGGAAATCAAATGTATCGATGTATCTAACGCACTACGAATCCCAGGGATAAGTAGAAGCGAGACTTTTGATCTTGAGTGCTCAATCTGTAAGAAGGACCCAATGTTTTGTCCGCATGTTTCGGGGGAAGTCTACGATGGCCGCCTAGCTCTAGGCATAGTAAGACATTTGGAAATCAAAGAACTTTCAATAATTACGCCGCCACATGTTCCCGAAGAGCGTACAATCGGAATATGGCCTCGACCCTTAACCGACGGCGATATCAGGAAGCTCTATTCGGAGAAGACTGCAAGGCAGATAATAGATTCAGGAGTGATTCGTTGCAAGGATCTCGTTAGAATAATTCGTAAGAACAATCTGGGCGGTGTGGAATGGGTGCAACATTGACGAGCAAACAACAACTCAAGGATTGCAGAGTTAGGCATCTACCGGAAGAAAGCCCACGCTCTTGGCACTGTCTAAATGCAATCCTCTCGCAATGTACCAATCAGCTTCTTCTGAGTTTCTTATCATATGTGAAATGTTTCTGAATCAGCGCTCTTGTCAGAAACTCTATGTCCTCATCTTGAGGCAGGAAATCTGATGTTGCTTCGACTATCTTCCCTATGTTTCCCCTTTTGTAAAGGGCCATTCCCAGAGACATGTGACGGCCAAAGATTCTCGCCAAGAGTTCTTTCTTCCCCCAGAGTAACTGTCTAAATTCCTCTATCTTTCGGTCGTCTGGGATATTTTGATGAAACCCTAGAATCAGGTTCGTCCGTTGAACTCCATTCTTCAGATAAAGAAGGGCCTCGCCAATTCCTTTGTAGAACGCATCCCAGCCCAATGACTTACTTCGTTCATCAAACTTGATCAATTTCATTTCATAGCCGTTCAGTCGGTATTGGTTCTGTGAAATCTTGTAGAATTCCAGGGCGTCAATGTCTGGATTAATCCTCCTTCCTGCTATGGCCGAGACCTTGGGGTACGCTCCATATGGCAAGACAGACTTTAGCAATTCGTCTTCGGAAACAAATCGATCATACGTCATGGCGTGTGTCATTCGAGAGGCCTTGTGATTGGGCTGGTCCATAGGTTTAGTCTACCTGACCAGCGGATTATTCTTTCTGATTTTGATGTTCTGGTAGTGTTATGTCCGAGCTTAACTACTCACGCGGATGGTTCATCATGTGGTCCTTCATGTTTTATGATTCATAAGAAATCAGGTTCTTATCCTACTCCTGCCGTTCCTACTCCTACCGTACCGAACAGGTTCCTGCCGTCATTCCTACCCTTCGTGTTGTCACAATCCTAATATTAGCGGCGGCGGGGGCGGCGCACCAACGATACCACACACACTTTTCAAACGAACGCAGTCCGATGGTCCGGCGACCGCATCAGTGATACTACAGACTAAGCGCGACTTCTATGTTGCTAGGCCACACTGCTTCCTGAGTTTCTCCATTAGTTCTCGGTATCGAGGGTCGGCCCTTGCCTTCGCGCAGAGAGGTGAGTACATCACGAACAGGGAAATTATCGCATGCTCTTCAAGGGCCTTGTTCACGTACTGGAAGTATGAGTCGAGGTCTCCGAGCGCGTGGTAGACAAACCCCATGTAGTTGAAGCCTATTGGACCCACCTTGGCATTCTCAATCTTCTTGATTGCGAGGAGTGCCGTATCTCTGTCGCCTTCCATGGCCGCGACGACCCCTCCCATCCAAGCGACCCTAGAATTGGTGGGATCGAGCTTCTCAAACTTCGCAAGGAGCTCCTTAGCCTTCTCAAGTTCCCCTTTGGCTAGGTAGTACTCCGTCATTCCCCTGTAGGTCCACGCAGGGGCAATCTGCTCGTACTTCTTCCAGTGCTCCAACGCCTCCTGCTCCCTCCCCGTATAGAGATACGCTAGCCCCACAAGCCAGGTGAACCGCGGCCTCACGGGGTCTAGGCGGTATGCTGTCTCGATCTGCCTAACCATCTCCCCCTGGTTTCCCTTGATTCCCTCCACCTCAAACAGTATCCAGTAGGCGTCTGGGAGACTCGGGTTAAGCTCCAAAGCCTTCCTCGCCTCCGCCTCCGAACCTAAGACATCGTCCTCATCGAAGAGCAAAACAGAAAGCACCGCGTGGGCCTCCGCAAGGTTCGAGTCGAGATTAAGGGCACGTTCCAATAATTGCCTCGCAGTCGAATGAGAGACATCAAACGGTTCCTTTCCGACGTTGGAAAGATAACTGTGGCACTCTGCCGCGCCGACGTATGCCCTCGCGAACTTGGGATCCAGTTCGATGGCTTTCTCAAAGAGGCTGATAGCCCGCTCTGTTGTATCTATGCTTACTTCCCGTAGTAGTTCTCTGCCTTGCAAGAAGTACGTGTACGCCTCAGTGTTCTCGGTAGGCTTCTTCTGTAGGGTTCGCTTCTCAGAGTCGAGTAGCTGGGTCTTGAGCTCTCCCGCCACCTTCTCAGCTATCTCACTCTGAACGGCGAAGATATCGTCTAAGTTCTTGTCATAGTGGGAGGACCACACGTGTTCTTCCGTTCCCGCGTTGATTAGCTGAACCGTGACCCTGACCCGGTTACCTGCCTTCCTTACACTGCCTTCGACCACCGACCCGACGCTGAGTTCCTTTGCGATTTCGGAGACATTCTTCTCCTTCTTCTTGTAATTCATCACTGACGTCCGAGCTATGACCTTCAAACTCTTCACCTGAGAAAGCCTGTCAATCAACTCCTCCGTCATGCCGTCCGCGAAGTACTCGTCGTTAGGGTCGGGGCTCATGTTCTTCATGGGCAAAACGGCAATCCGGAGCTTGTCTAGCGTCTGCTGTGCCGTGGAGAACGCGGGGGGAATGAAGCTCTTCGACCGGGCGAGGTCGGCTGGCTGCAAATGATTCACGATTACCTGACTGCGTATCTAGCTAAGCTTGCCGAGCCGGTTGTTATAGAGCCTTTCCTCAACTCGCACGCGAGAGACTAGGTGGTTCAGCAGTCACTTCACATTCGTATTGTGACGAATCATCGTTCCGTATTCTCTCGTTCTTTAGGTCTTGTTTCTTGTAGGAAATCGTATGGTATTATTGGTCAGCATGTTTGTATTGGCATTGTCGTACGTGACGTCCAAGCGTCATGTTTTATGATTCATAGAACATCAGGCTACCGCCACTAAGAGAATGTTGTGCGAGCGAAGCGAGCACCAAGCTAACCAAGTAAGCGAGCGAAGTGATCTTCAACAGGTTCCAACTTCGGGCGGCGGCGGCGGGGGCGGGTATGCTGGTGCGGGCGAGCGGATTTGAACTCTCGTTTGGGGGAGAGCTTGGTGCGGCCGCCGGGATTCAGGTCAGCCTTTCAGGGCTCGGGATAGGTGTATGACGGGTAGATCCTTAGCGGTGTTCCAGGTTTTATGACGGCTTGGGCTTCAGCGTTTAGCAGGTAGCGCCCAGCAGGATCAGCGCTGCCCGCCTCCGCAAAAAGCTTGACAACGAAAGGTTTCGATTCGGCCCGCCGGTAGAAAATCTGAGCCTCATTCGGGCGTGTTCTAACGTACCTCCTCCAAAGCTGCTCGATGGGCTCAGTTCGCGCAAATGACCTGTCCATGAATTCGAAGAACCTTGCTAACTCCGATCTTCGGGGAAACCGACCGTAATGCTGCGAAAGTTCCTCATATGCTCCAAGGAAGTATTCCTGTAATGAGGCAAACCGCCGGTCCCTTAGGTACCCTTTGAAGAGCTCGATAAACTCTTGGAGCAGTCGATTTATGCGTTTATCGACTTGCCCGTGATTCGGTTGCGCTACGGGTAACTTGTCGGGCACGATTTCCCTTACCAAACCAAGTTTTCCGTTACCGGAAATTGCTAGGCCAGCTTTGCTTACCGTTCCATGAATCTCGCGTATCGCCTCGACCATGAGATGGTTCTCATACATCTCGATTTCGAGAGCATGATCCTGCCTGAAGATTTCCGCCATTCTTTCCCACACAACCTCGTAACGTTTTCTCCGCATATCCAAACCAATTCCGGGGCGATCTCTCAACAGCCCCGCCTTTCGGAGGTCCGAAAGTTGCAGACTCACGGCGAACTTCGATTTACCCGTAAACGCTGATATTTCAGAAGGCGAGTTCGTACCCTTTGCCACTGCGACGAAGAGCTCACTCAGAGCTTGAGAACGAAGCGCCTTCCGGACGCGTCTAATCTCGCCGCGCAACGGGTCGCCGGAATCAACTTTAACCTCCATTGCAACGCGCCTTCCCCACAGCTGCCGTGCAAGAACCGTTGGTTTTGTTTTTGGCATGTGGGAAATTAACTAGCAAACGGTATAAGTAGTTAATTGACCCCTTAACTATCTCGTGATGGAAAAATGGCTAACGCAGACTCGATGAAGGGGACCATCACCAAGGTCTTCCAAGTAAACGCTCCCCCGGAACGCGTTTACAGAGCGTTTACGGACAAAAAGGATATGGTGGAGTGGATGTCGGATCATTTTGAAATTGATGCCAGGAAGGGAGGAAAGTTTCAGATGGGGAAGGAATCGGACGGCTTCGTTACAACGGGGGAGTTTCTTGAAGTCGTGCCAAACCAGCTACTCACTTATACCTGGAGAATGAATGGGTACGAAAAGAACACTGGGAAGCGTATCCCGAACTGGTCCGATGAAAACCCGTCGAAGGTTACGGTGAAGTTCGAAAAAGCGGGCAGGGGTACAAGGATCACAGTTACCCACGAAGGGTTCCCAGAACGAGATGAGGAATACTGGGCGCATGAGGTGGGATGGGAGATGCTGGGTGGTGAGGTTTTGAAGTACTACCTAGAGCACTCTCAGGAGGAATTTGAAAGATGGTGGAAAGAAAACGAAGCGTCGTGGCAGGAACGCTGGCAGAAAAAGGTAGATGCACGAGCCAAGTCATCCCCTATTGCATGATGGCAAGAGGTGAGAAAAGAGAATGGTGAAAGTAACTGATGAAGGACTATTTCCGGCACCACGCGAAAAAGTCTGGCGCCTTATTGAAGCCCACGGAACAGACCCACAAGGCATACACCCCGCGATGAAATCCGCAAAGCCACTAAACAAAGAAGGCAGCATGGTGGAACAACAATGGGACATGAACGGACAGAATGTCAGAATGGTTTTGAAAGTAACTCCGGCCCCACCCGACAAGTTGACCCTGGAGTTTCTCGAAGGGCCCGTCACAGGCAAAATGGTAAACACCTACACCGAAGTGGCAGGTGGAACCAAAGTAGTCACGGAATGTGACATGAAATCACAAGTCATGGACGACAAACAAGTCGAAAGCACTGTTAGACAAATCCTCGACAACGGCTTCGCCGACGACGTCCGCTACCTAAACACAAAAATGAAGTAGCTGAGAAAGCAGGCGTACTAGCGCCAGTTTTCTCGGCACCCAACCTTTTCTTGGCTGTAGCAATTCTTGGCTAGCAATATTGTAGCCGCCTTCAAGCTGTGGATTTGCCTCAACTGGTTTTGTCCCCAATATTCGCATTGATGAAGCGATAAGGTATCGTTGCAGAGAGTTTGGTGCGGCCGCCGGGATTCGGACCCGGGTCGTTGGCTTGGAAGGCCAATGGACGCGTAAACGCAATGTCCTAGACCAGGCTAGACTACGGCCGCATGCGCATCAGGAACAGCCGGTCTTCGCAAATAAGTGTTAGTGGATTCTCATAGTGGTAGTCTCATTGACAGAATGCGCTCCGAGCCGCAGTTTTTCTAAGGTATGCATCATTGCCAAACTCATTCAGGTTATGGTTAGGAGACTCGGGTTTGGTCGACGTCGCAAGGTTTGTTCAAGACATCGTTCCTACAACCCGCCTTTACTTGGACGATTCGTACTTGCAATCCCTTGACGCGAATGTTGTGAAGTTTGCTCAGGAAAAGAACAATGCGTACGTGTTGTAATTAGGGCCATAAGTAGGTCTAATGCTGAGCGACTCATTGCAGATGCGCCTAACTTGGCAAGGCTTCCGAAAGGTGAGAACTTGCGGATTGTGACCATCGCAAGGCAGATTCCGATACCCTGCGGAGGAAGGCACGTACGGAACCTCAAAGAAATCGGAGCCATAGAGTTTTCAAGAGCAGAACCTGCAGAGACAGGTTTCAGACTACACTTCCAAGTCAAGTAAGCGCTAGCCGACGATCTCTCCTAGTCGACGCCATGAAGAACGTTGGATGCAAAATTCGATAGCGCTCAGCCAGCGACCTTGGTTGAAGAGATTGTCAACGTGGAAATTCAAAGAGTTGGAAAGAGAGGTCGCCGAAACATGCTTGGCTACGAGAGGAGTCTGGCTGGCGTATAAGGTACTAAGTCTGGGTTGGATTTTCCGGAGAGAATCTCCTCAGCCATCATTTCTCCGATCGCTGGGGCGAACATTGCACCCTTCCCTGAATCTGCAAAAGCCACCCAGAGATTTTCGTACACGAACCTACCCGTGACAGGCTCAGAGTCGCGCGTTGTCTCAACCAATCCTGCCCATGGCCTCAAGACCTTGACTTCCCGAAGAGTTGGTATGAAGTGAACGAGCTCTCTTGCAGCGTCCTCTAAGAATTCCAACGTAGATGAGTTATCATTCAGAATTTTCTCTCCTCTTCTCGGAAATTGGCAGAGTATTTCCCCGCGGAGGCTTTGTGCGATGGAGATGCCTTCGCGGTACGATTGGATCATAGGTTTTAGAAAGAACCTTAGAGGTTCAGTTGCAAGCATCTCATGCTTCACAAGTCGGGTGGGCACGTCAAGCCCGATTGTTCGAAGGATTTCCCGAGATCCAGTTCCTGCAGCCACGACATAGACATCGGCCTTGTAGGTATCGCGATCGGTCTCGGCTGAAGATATTCGGTCCCCTTCGACATGAAGCGCTTTCACGGTTGTGGGCCTGACTACTTTGCCTTGCATCTCTTCGAAGCTGTCCCAAAGACCATTCACGACCGAGAACGGATGCACAGAGCCGTCGCCCTTTGAGAGAGTGCCGCCTACGATCGATGAGGTATCCAGGAACGGGTAGCGGTCTTGAATCTCTTCAGATGAGAGAAGCGTTGTGTCAAGTCCTAGTGAGCGTTGCAGGCCTGAATTCCGATCAAGCTCGGCCAGTTTCTCTTTGTTACTCGCAAGCATGAGATATCCGTCACGTCGAAATAGAATGTTGAAGTTGAGGTCAGATGAAAGGCGGTCTGTGATCTCTCGGTTCTTCTTAGCAAGATTGATGTCGTGTTCATTCTCCCATTGGCTATGCACCGCTCCAAGCGCTCTTACGCTGATTCCACTTCCCGGGTATTGTCTCTCGAGAACAGCAACGTCGGCGCCGCGCTTGGCCAGGTTGTAGGCAATGCTCAGACCAAGAATTCCCGCGCCGACAACTACGACGTGCACTTCATCTTGTCTCCAGCTAATACACCAAGTCGCACTGGGTCGATTAGTGGTCTTTGAGTGGTCAGGTGTTGGTCAGACGGCTTCAGTTTCTTCTCTGCCGCGAGCAATCTCAGGACTTGGAGCAGACATGTTTTGCCTTGGCATGGGCCGGTGGAGAATCCTGTATACCTTTTGAGAACTTCGATGTCGTCGTAGCCTAGGCGTATGGCTTTCAGCACGTCCTCTTCCGTTAGATCTTCGCAGTAGCAGACGAATTTCTTTTCCATCATGATCCCTCTACCTTGATCGCCCTCGCTTCGAAGAGCCAATCCTCCGGAACCTCTATTGTGACCAAAGCCGTGCCGTCGTTGCGTTCAGGAGGTAGGACTCGTGCCACTCTGCCTTTGCCAAGAACAGTCCCTTCGCGGTCGACAGTTCTCACTTGTGTTCCGACTTTCGGAATTGGCAGGAACTCGTACGGTAAGGTAACATACCCGACTCCATTCGTAGCCCTCAGAAGAAAGACTGCTAAACCGGGGCACACCATGACGCAGGCCATGCAACCTGTGCATTTGTCATAATCGACTTTCGGTATGTCGTTGACTGTTGCCATCTGTATGGCGCCAAGTTTGCAGGCGATGGCGCATGAATTGCATGGAATCTCCTCAATGCATTCTACCATTGCTACAGGCCGTTTATCCCTTAGCCGTTTTGCAGGAGGGACGGACCCCGAAGGCACCAGGTCTTCGAGCCTGATGATCCCGTCGCTAAGGTACTGTTGCTTTGACTCCAATCCTCATATCCTCTGGTAACATGACATGCTCCAGTCCCCGGCGGATCTTTTCGCCGAAAGGCCCTGAACGTTCGTCGTTGAGCTGCTTGATCCAAGTCTCCAGTTTCTCTTCGTCGCTTGGAAGCCCATATCCCAAGGTGAGGGCCGCGTGGAGGCCAACGATCTGCCCTTCGAGCATTGCGGTCGTGGCTTCCTCGATTCCAGAAACGTCGCCGGCTACGTAGACTCCGTCGGCGACTTCCATGAATTTCGTTCTACGAGCCACGAATCCACCAAGCTCTGGCACGAATTGCAGTTGTGCACCTGCTTGGGACGCGTGCTCGTAGGTGGGCGTTAGTCCGACTGCGATGCAGATGAGATCACAGTCGACTTTCCGCTCGGTCCCCGGAATTGGGCTGAAAGAGTTGTCGATCTTTGCCATGATAGCGCTCTGAACCTTGCCCCGCCCCAATGCCTTGATAACTGTGTGCGAGGTCAGGATTTCGACACCTTGACGCCGAACCTTGGCGGCGTGAACCAAGTATCCACCTATCCTGGGGAGAGCTTCCACGATGGCCACAACACTCACGCCAGCTTGGAGCAGCTGGTATGAGAGTATGAGGCCAACGTTCCCCGATCCAACAACAAGTGCCTTTGTGCCTGGCTTGATTCCGTAAGTGTTCATCAGCGTTTGGACACCGCCGGCTGCGTAAACTCCCGGAAGGTCATTGTTCTCGAAGACTAGTGTTCTCTCGTAAGCTCCAGTGGCAATGATGATCTTCTTACCGTGAATCTTCAGTAGGCGATTTTCTTGCGCAGCCGCGACAATGTGTCTATCGTAGATACCGAATACGTCAGAATCGAGAAAGGTTGTAACGTTCCGCAGTTCGCGAATCTGCTTTGTCAACGTTTCCGCGATCCGGATTCCCCTGACACCTGCGTAGTGTCGTGCGTCGCCGAAGAACCGGTGCGTCTGCTTGACAAGCTGCCCTCCAAGCATCCTCTTATCATCAATCAAGACCACATTCGGACACCTCTTCCCAGCTTCGAGAGCGGCGGTTAAGCCGGCGGGGCCTCCTCCGATTATAACAACATCTGTTTCCATCGAGAGTTTCGAGTTATCCGCTTTGCTAGTCGACTCCTTTGCCGGGAGACTCCCTAATCCCACAAACTTGGTGAGGATCTTGAGGTAAGTTTGCCTTAGAAAGGCAGGGCGGATCAATTTTCTGTGGTAGAAGCCGGAGGCCAAGGAGAAGTAGAATCCCAACTTGTCCATGACAGACAGCAGGTCGTGGTCGGCGTTGGGGAAGCCGCTTTGCCGCGTGACGCGCATTCCTTCCTTCACGTTAACCATGCAGGTCCGGACGTTTGGGACATTGTCGACGGTCATCATGCAGGCCGAACAACGCCCGATGGCGCAGAAGAAACCCCTAGGGCGGTGGTACTTCATGCTGCGACTAAATGTCCGTAATCCGTTTGCGTAGAGTGCGGCCGCAACTGTCTCTTTAGCGTAAGCCTCGATTGGTTTGCCTTCGAAATGGAATATGACTCTACTTTCGCGGTCGAACGTAAGCACAGGGTGTTGCGTTATCCTGCCGCCCTTCAAGTTGACATACCCTATTCTGTTTTGGAATCGTCACCCGCTTACTGTCAGAAGGTGTTCTCGAATATCCAAGTCATCATACTCGACATCGATGGCTTTCTTTGGGCAGGCGCCGATGCATTGCCAGCAAAGGTAGCAGTCTGGTACATGGTACCTAATAGCTAGATTGACCGGCCTGTCTGAGGATAGGATGCGTTCAGAGAAGCTTTTGAGTGCTATACTGTTCTTCACAGAATTGTCTGTGGGCTTGCACCATCGCCCGTTGCTCGACAGTTCAAAGACCGAGCCAGGGCAACTGCTTATGCACGCACCATCGCCGTCACACCTGCTGTAGTCTAGAACCAGATAAGGCATTCTCAAACGAGCAAATTGAGGTTAAGATTTTCTCTTAAGATTATCGGACCGTGTACGTAGCCACGACTTGCCCGCACCTTGCGCCTTGTTGGCCTCTTCTGAACTTAAATCATCAGTCGAAGCGCCCATTAAATCATAATTTACGGCCCAGAAACCCACGCTCTTGCAAGACTGCATCTTAATTTGAACCCTCAGTAACCTATCACCCACTAGACCACTGTCCCACTAAAACCACACGAAAAACAAGGACTAAACCAGGCTAGACTACGGCCGCAAGCAGTTCACGAAAATGCCTTCTCTGCAAATAAGGGTTCGCGGCTCGGATTGCGTATCGACTGGTTACCAGAATAGCGCTCAGGATCGTCAATGCCGTGTTGAATTACGGATACGGTTTTCAGCATACTCGCTTTCTACCGGTTGGGATCTGGTCGGCTTTAAACCGCAACCACTAGTCACAGACGAGACAGTGTGGGTCTATCTGTCAAGCATAGCCGGGCACTACCCGATGAACAGTGTCTGGGTCTACAACAACGAAAGCGCGGATTGGATTAGAATAGACTCATCAGACGTGCTCCGCCCCGGCCAGGCGATTTGGATCCTGGTAACCGCACCCGCCAAGCTGAAACCATGATCTTAGCGATTTCGGCGGCGGCAAGAGAGTTGGTCTGAAGTGTCCTCTATGTGAAGAGATTGTGATTGCCGAGACAAAACATTTTCTAAGAACAAAGGGGATTCACATCCACGAAGAATAGTGGTTAAGCTTGGACCTTTCGCTCGACCCTCGATGCTTAGACATGTATACCAGCAGTCTGCAACAAGCCCGATGTTTGAGCGAGGGTTGGGCAGAGAATAACCTCTACTGCCCAAGTTGTCTCCAACCAACGTTGTCACGAGAGAAGGCCAGTACGAAAGTCCTTGATTTTCGTTGCCCTCAATGCTACCAAACCTACAACATCAAGGCCAGCATGAAACCTTTCGCCGAGAGGGTTCGCGATGCCGAATACCACACATTCATGCAGGCTGTCGAAGAAAGAACAAATCCGAATCTTGTTCTGATGCACTATGACAAGCCACGCCTTCGGGTCGTGGATTTGGAGGTTATCCCTCGATTCTTTTTTGTCCCATCATGCATCATTCCAAGCAAACCGACTAGGCCGAAATCAAGAGGGAAGCCATGGCAGGGCTGTTACATCTCATTGGAATTGGTGCCGTATGATGGCCGTATTCGAATCATTGAAGATGAGCGAATCGAAGACCGCCAGATGGTCCACGACAAGTATCTCAGCACTGCCAAGTTATTGCTGCGCAAGACCGTGGAGGGTCGAGGCTGGACGGCTGACGTTCTACGATGCGTGCGAGCCCTACGTAGGCAAGCCTTCACGTTAGAGGAATTCTGTCAAGCTTATCAGGAAGAATTGCAAAGCCTTCACCCAAAGAACAGATTCATAAGAGCCAAGATTCGTCAACAGCTACAGGTGCTACGCGACAATGCCATTATGCGATTCAGAGGGGGCGGCAATTATGAGTTGGTTTAGTTTTTGCTTAGTAGTTGAAGAGGAACTTCGCGGGTAACATCAAGCCTTTTGGCTTCTCCTTAGGGAGGCCTTGTCATTCATCGAGCCCTAAGACAAAGATCCGGACCTGTATGGCGCTTTTGAAATTGGATAAATACCTCCGAGCTTTCTCGAAGGTCAGGCTTGCGTGACTGGAGCATTTGCAGGGTGTATACACCCAATCATTGGGTGTTAAACACCTCCCTCCAGGGGGGGCACCACCCGAACATCAGGTGCGTGGTATTGTGAGTGACCATTTGGAAAGCGTGTATAACACTCGAAATTCAGGTGTTATACACCTTGAGAGGGTGCATTGCACGTTACCTCTTGTGCCCAGCGACCATGTAGATGGTCCCCGTCGACTAACTACATGGTCAGGAGACGTGACGGCCGGGTGGCATCCACCCAATCATCGGGTGGATTCCAGCTTGAGGCCCTAGTAGTGCTAGTTTCGTTGGGGAAATCATGCAGGATTCCTTTGAGTGATTGATGTGAGTCAGCATGTGTATTACGGGAGTGCGCGCATAAGCAGTCTGACCCAGTTGCCGCCGAGGATGTTGTCGATGTCGGTTTGGGAAAAATCGGCGTCGCCGAGTGCTTCACCAATCTTCCGCAGGTCTGCCGCGGTGTCTAATTCGGCGGGAATGCTTTCGGCTCCAAACCCACCGTCAAAATCAGACCCAATTCCAACGTGAAGCTTATCGCCGGCTAAGTCGCACACATGGCGAATGTGTTTTACGACGTCTGCCAATGTGACTTTGGATTTTATTGCGCCAGTTTGCTTCCAGTCTGGCTGCAGGAATTTGTTGTACAGCACTGTCCCAATGACGCCTTCGCGTGCTATGAGGGCAGAAATCATTTCGTCGCTTAGCTGCCTGTCAGTTGGGACGATGGTACGGCAATTGGAGTGGCTGGCTATCACGGGTCCATGGAATAGTTCCAGCGCCTCAAAGAAACTAGCCTCAGCCATATGCGACAAGTCTAAAATTAGGCCGGTTTTTTCCATCTCTTTCATCAATTCGCGGCCGAGTCCGGTAAGCGGTCCCGGCATTTGTGTGCCGCCCGCGTAGCGGGTTGCGCGCCAAGCTGGGCCGACGATTCGCACACCAGCTTCAAACCATTCTCGGGCCTGTTTCGGAGTTACAATTGGGTCAGCTCCTTCCATAAGTAGAACCAAGCCAAGAAGTGAACTGTCCGGGTTCAGTACGCGGTCAATGTCGGTTCTTGAGCGAATCAGTGTGATACGTGGGTCTTTGGCGAGGGCGTTGTAGTATTCGAGTTGCTTTCTTGCCAAATCATAGGCTTGCTGGGGGGTTTCGTAGCATGGTTTGACCTTGGGTTCGGGCCTGTTGCAGGGCGCGGCCCACAGGGTTGCGAAAACTATTCGTACATCTGCTTGGAGGAGTTCGGGTAAACCAACGGTCGCGACTCCCTTGTCGCTGTCGGGCGGGGTTTCGAGCTTCCGTTTCTCGAGAGCTGAAAGCCTGAAATCACGTCCTTGCATAGCATTATCTGCTATGTCTTCATGTGCGTCAACTATGAACCTGAATGGCTTCTCACGATGAAAATCAGACCCCGCGCCGACCTTCTTCATTGTCCCTGTACCTTAGAGTTTAATGACAATTTATGTCCCATCATGACCGGGTGATCGGAATTTCCATAGCAAGAAGTTGCGTAAGCTCGTGAATTTGAAGATTTTCTAGATTCATTGTCTTGCTGATTATTGCTTTCTCCTTCTCCTCACTCACTACCGATAACGCGTTAGTGTGGAATTTCGTCAGGACTTCTTCGTCACTCATTCGGTTCTTGGGATTTCCCTTCGGAAAATCAACTCTCTCTGTGAAGCGGCGTCCGTCCTTGCACGTTACCTCAACTATGGCGGTGGCCAGTTCCGGAAAGAGCTTTTCCAACTCCGGGTCAGCGACAACCTTGACCTTCCTGATGACGCTACGAATGCGGTCATCGTTCAGCTTAGTTTTGGTAAACTGGTCCAAGGTCACCGTCCCATCAACAATAGCGGCTGCTATACAGTAAGGTAGGCTGTGGTCGGCAGTCTCCTTGGAGGTAGGTGTGTACTTTGATGGGTCCGCTAGAATATCGACCGCTCGCGAGATTGTTCTAACCACGACTCCCTCTACTTCCTCGGGCATGATGCTATGACGATCCAAGAGCGTTAGCGTGGCGGTGATTGGTGAATGTGTAAGCCCCTCAGTAGGAAATGGCTTCATTGAGCACTCCATAATCTTGAAACGCTCATGAGTTTTGGTCATCACGTCCATATCCCATCTCCCTCCTATCGTGTCGACTAGACCTTCTTTTCCTTCGAAGACTGCTTCTGGGCCTGTGAATCCCTTCTTCGCCATTAGGGCGGCCATGACTCCACTCTGAACTGCCAATGGGTCTGCTATGTTCTTGACCATTGACAGCTTACCAGCCGCCACTGCTCCGAGGGTGAAGTTGTGGCTGCCTGAGATTCCTATGGCATTACACATCTGGTCAACGTTAAGGTCGAGCATTTTTCCAGCAACGACGGGGGACACGAACTGAGTTAGCGACGCATGGTGCCACTTCCTTTCTCGAATTCCCGGAATTGCGGATTCACAGAGGCGCATTTCCAATTCATATCCAATTATCATCGCCGCGATCAGATCTTTTCCCGACTTGTTTTCACGTTCACCAACTGAAAGCGCCGCTGGGATCAGGTCACTGGGATGGCTTGGATCTTGCTTCCAGTAAATGTCGTTATAATCGAGGGCGCGAATGAGAAGGCTGTTAGCTAATGCGGCATTGTAACAGTTGGTCTTAGAGTCGCTTCCGATGATTGTTGCCTCGGGAGTGCCTCCGAGTTCATCGAGCACCTTCACCAAGATTGCGAAGTCTTCGCTGAGACATCCGCGTAAGGCGCATCCTATAGAATCCAGTAGAAATCTCTTGGCCTCTCGGACTGTTTCCGATGGTATCTCATCGTACTTCAGGTTGACCGCGAACTCTGCGAACTTTCTTGCTACAGTCGTAACTATTCAGACTTCCCGGTCGCTTAGCTTAATGTCGGGACTCAAATATTGCATCCATGATTTGCGGAATCGATTATGACGACCTACTAATGCAGTCAATGCTCAGGTGCAGTCGCTGTGGCTTATTGAACAAGCTCAAATTCGGTGAAGTCTGCATGATGGAAGATTATTGCTTCGGGAGACCTCTTGAAACCAGCTGCCTCTTTTGAATGCACTGCGATTATGTGTAGTACGTCTTCTGGTATATCATGCTTTGATGCTAATGCGACACCGACAAACGGATGCCTCAAGTACTTACTTGATTTGCTGAATATGAAACGATCACCTTCCTTTGAATATTCATGCAGCTTCCCCACATCTGCAAGCAGGGCCCCCGCGATGAGCTTGTCACGACTCAGTTCAATGCGATCTCCGTAGGCGTCTTTTAGCACATCGAGCATGGCGATACACATCCTGCATACTGTGCGTACGTGCGAGATAAAACTCGTCGACACTTTCTCGACAAGTAGGGTGAATGGCATCCTCTGAAGCGACGCGATGTCCCAGTTATTCTCTTTCATCGCATCGATCCAGACCTGAAGTGTCTTCTCTCTGAGAGCCCTGTCCTGAATCTCATTAAACTCTGGAATAATTCTAGTCAGTTCTTCTTTCGTCTTAAACACCGACTTGACCACCCGGTAGAGGCCTGTTGAGTCTATTTTACTTTCAGCGGTGGGGCATAATCGGTTCTTGATTAGGATCCTGCTAGCGGGTCTTCGTCTGGTTCTAGGGTTATTGATACGCCCTTAGACTTTGAACTTAACCGTTGCATCTATTGTGCAAGCTCAAAGTCTGCAAATTCGTGCCATAGTGTGGCCAATTGAATCCACCTAGGGTACCTGCCGGGTTGGTTTTCCCTTGTAGATGGCCTCGGAGAAGTTGATGGGTCGCATTTCGGGTTGAGAGAGGATCTCTTCGAAATAATGCGCCGAGAGGCCGGCAACTCGTCCCCAAATGAAGAGGACCTTGGCGACTATTGGATTCAGTCCCATGTCCGCAACTATTGCCCCGATTACTCCATCCACGTTAATGGGCAGGTCCATGCCTCGCACTTGCTTGAAAACTTTGGAAACAATTTTGGAAACGGCTACATTCCCTGCGGCTATTCCTGCATCTTCACTCAGTTTCCAGAGAACATCTCGTCTGGGGTCTTGAGTGTGGATTCTGTGGCCGAGGCCTTCAATCCTTCGGCCATCCCGGACATACTCAGTGAGTACTACTTTCGTAGCTTCCTCCAGATCGAGTCCGTTTCTCTTGGAACGAGAAAGACATTCGGAGTAGAAGAGCGCGGCTTTCTTTCCAGCCCCTCCGTGGACGTCCGTTATCGCGCCAACTCCGCTTGCGACCGACACAGTATAGTCTGCCCTTGTTGACGCCGAGATGATAGCGACTTGAGCTGAGGGAGGAGTAACACCGTGGTCGACTGATGCTACGGCCATTGCTTCAAGAAGGCCAGCTTTCTTGCGGTCAAAAGTCGTGTCGCCAGTAATGGCCCGGTATATCAGTTCAGTGAAAGTCGATTCTTCAGAAAGCCGGTCGAGCGCGGATGTATTTCCCAAGATTGCCGCGAGATACCTTCCGACTCTTCCCAAAGCAAAGGCGGTTTTGAGGATGGGGCCCGATCTTCCTTTCTGGGAAAAGGTCGCTAGGATTTTGTCAGAGATTAGAGCCCTAGCAAGAGCTTGAGAAATGTCCTCATCTTCATACGATCCGATTGAGGGCTCCGGCTTGAGAGCGCCCTTCATGGCTATGGCCCGCAACTCTTCCAAGAACTCTGGAGCCGCGAACTCTCCTTGGATCAGGAGATTAGCCACGTCCAAGAGCCCTTTGCGGCCGACGATTTGTTGCAGTGCGTATCCCGAGATCATGATGTTGTTCGGCTTTACTTCGGTGATTAGAGTCCCCCAGCTGGGGGCAGCCACTTTCGCCTCCCAGATGTGTTGCATTTTCTGATAGTATCGTTCTGGATCGAAGTAGGTTTTCTTCAGTCTTGACTTCACAGCTTCGATGAGGTCGTACTGGGAGTTGACAACTGTTACTCGGGCACGTTCCAGTGCTTCCTTCTTTGACTTGAAGGTGCCGTAAGCTTGTCCTGGAGCAACTATTGCTCCGGCGTGTCCCATTGTCTTTCCTTCTGGGGCGTGGGCTCCTGAGACGAGGGCTACTAGGGGCTTTGGGTATCGTTCGGGATGGACAAGAATATCCTCGGCTAGCCGCTCTTCTTGGATACCGCCGATTTCTCCTGCGATCACCACGAGCTCGGTGTTGGGATAGTTCATCACAAGAGGGACCAGATCCACAAAGGTGGAGCCAATCGCTGCGTCGCCGCCAATGCCGATGACCGCGTTCTGAGCGATCCCTGCACTTGCCAGAGCGTCGGACATGTGGTATAGAATTGCGCCACTGCGAGAGATTATCGTGACGCCCTTTGGTCCGAACTTCCCGGGAGCTGTCTCCTCAGGGTAGAAGACATCGGGAAGCATTCCTATCTTTACTTGCTCAGGAGGAAAGATGATGCCGGGCGAGTTTCCCCCAATCAGGACCGTTCTATTTCTTCTCGCAGCCGCAAGCATCTCGCGGACATCGCGCAAAGGAATTCCTTCAGTGATTAGGACAACAAGTGGGATACCTGATTCAATGACTTCGATTACCGCCTCCTTCGCGGTTGAATACTGCTTCCAAACGCTCGCCGCAGCAACATGCGGGTGGTCTTTGAGACACTCCGCGACGGTGTCATAAACTGGAATTGTCTCATGGATACGAATGCCGCCTCGTCCCGGAGCAATTCCAGCGACGATTCTAGTCCCGAAGTCCTGCATTAATCCGGCATGTCGAGTGCCCTCTCTTCCCAGACCCACAACAATTGTGTCGATTTCTCCTGTCTCTTTGATGTGGGTTGCGAGTTCCGGTCGAAGTTGTTTGATGAGATTGTAGAGTAACCCTTCGTCGGCACGTATCTTTTGGATCATTTCCACCCCTTGGCGGTAAAGACCCCGTTGATTCCGTCTTTGATCACGTCAGCCATGATGACCTGGTTTCCTACCATGATCGTCATCCCTCTAAGCGCTTCAGGTGTCTCGGCCTTGGCCTTCTCCAAATACTCTCGAGCACTTGGAAGATCGGTTCCGACCATCCGGCCATAGATAGGAATGATTCTCTTGCCCTGAGCATGCCTTTCCCGGATGGCTTCTACGACCCCACGGATGAAGATGTCACAACTTGAGATGCCCCCGAATCGTGACGTTATGATTAGGTCGACTTTATCGTAGTCCATTAGCAAATGGAACATCTGGGCTACCTGATGCTGAGAAGGCCCTCCCCCTGAGTCCATGAAGTTGACCGGGATGACTCTACCTCGAAAGAATCGATCGCCAATATTCGCCACCTCGTCGATAGAGAAAATACCATAGCCAGCTCCACCAGGGACAAGTCCTACGTAGATTTTCTTTGGGTCCCTTGGTGCGTCTTCAGGAAGAAGGTCTACGTACTTGAAACCATTCGCTTGCGCTTTTCGCTCATTCGTGGTCAATTCAGCTGCATCGTGGCGCTTGTCAGTGATTCCAAGGGTTTCAAGTAGCTTGGGCTGCCGATACAACGCGTTATCGTCAAGCACTATCTTGGCATCAGCCGCTACAGGTCCTCTGGGGGTGATTATTAGTGGATTGATCTCACAGATTTTTGCGTCAGCTTCTTGATAGAGGCTGTAGACGTTTGAAATGATCTTTGTGAGTTCTTCTGTGCTGGTGATGGCACGTACACTTGCAGGTAGCTCTTCCATAAGTTTTCTAGCTAACCCAGTTACTAGACTCGGTGGTAGCTTGCTCTCGTTTCCAGGGATCTCGATTCTGTGGATTGCTCCAGGGGTGTCCCTCGCCACCGTCTCAATATCTACGCCTCCCGCGGCACTTGCAATGACAACGTTATTGAAAGTCAATGGGTCCATCGTCACTCCTATGTAGCAGGCCGCGAGCTGGTCTACGGCCTCCTCGACGAGTAAGGTCTTAACAGGGTAGCCTTTCACTCCAAACTTGAAAATCTCCTCAGATTTGGCCTTGGCTTCACTCTGATCCTTGGCTTTCTTTATTCCTCCCGCCTTCCCTCGTCCTCCTACCAGAACAAGAGCCTTGAGGATCAAGGGGTAATTCGCATTGAGCCCTTCCAGTTCCAAGGCCGAGTGGATTACCCCATATTGCCTAGGTACGGGAATGCCCTTCTCCGCGAAGAGCTGTTTCGCCTCGTTCTCGTAGAGTCTCATTATGTCTCCCTTTCACCTATGACATCTAGGGGGCCGTCAGTTACACGCGTGAAGGCATACCCGGAGGCATAATGTCTAACAAATTCGCCAGATTGCGAATTTGCAGCATGCCAGCCGTGTTGTTCGTACTCTAGGAGCTTGCCCACATCGTGAGGATACGAGTGATGAAGGAGTAGTGATTTAGCAGGTTCCATTATGCCATAATACTCTCGTAAGTCTTTGCTCATGTTTTCTTCTCACGAGAAGGCCAGGTCGCCGTATTTTTCGACGTAGGCGATGAGTCCTCCTTCAGTGAGGATCGTCTCCATAGTCTTTGACATCGCGGGGAAACTGATCGTAGTTCCTTTTGTCAGATTCTCTAATGCGTTCTCGGAGAGATGTAGTTCCAGTTTGTCGCCTTCATCGATTTTTGTTGTGTCACAAATGATCGCTGGCAATCCAATGTTGATCGCGTTGCGATAGAATATTCTTGCAAACGATTGGGCAAGGACTGCCGCAACACCGCACATCTTGAATACTAGTGGTGCGTGTTCCCTACTTGACCCCATTCCGAAATTTTTCCCAGCTACCACAAAGTCCCCTGTTCTTACGCTAGAGGAGAACTCCTTTCTAGCATCTTCTAGGGTGTGCTTCGCAAGTTCGGACAGATTCGACCGAAGACTCATGTACCTTCCCGGAGTTATTTCGTCGGTGCTAATGTTGTCCCCGAGTTTCCACGCACTTCCAGTCATTCTTCACACCTTCTCTTCAGATGAACTCTCTTGTGTCCGTAATGTGACCAGTGATTGCGGTTGCTGCCGCTGTTGCGGGTGATCCCAAATATGTCTGGGCTTTCGGATTTCCCGTCCTGCCTGGGAAGTTCCTGTTGGAGCTGGAGAATATTACCTCATTGTCGGCGGGGATTCCGCCAAGTGCTCCGAAGCATACCCCACATCCGGGCGGGGTGATTACTGCTCCCGCTTGAAGTAAAGTCTCCAGAATTCCTTCCTCCATGCATTTCAGGTACACCTTCTTTGAGGAGGGGGTCACGATCAGCTTGAGGCCATTCGCCTTCTTTCTCCCCTTGAAAATCTGAGCCACAATCCGCATATCTTCTATTCTGGTGTTTGTGCAACTTCCGATGAAGACCTCGTTGACCTTCACATCCCTAGCTTCGGAAACTGGTTTGACGTTCGAGGGCGAACCTGGAAAAGCAACTTGAGGTTGTAGTTCCGAGGCGTTAATTGCGATTTCCGATTCGTAGGAAGCATCGTCATCCGCATGGATTTCTTTCCATTGTTGCTCTCGACCGAACTCCCTCAGATACTGTTTTGTCCGTGTGTCGGATTTAATGAGACCGGTCTTGGCGCCAGCTTCAATAGCCATGTTAGTCAAGGTCAATCTGCCGTACACGTCCAGTTCGTCGATTGCTGCTCCATCAAATTCTAGTGACTTGTAGGTTGCTCCGTCAGTTCCGAGTATGGATAGGGTTTTCAGAATTAAGTCCTTGGCGAATACGCCTCTTGGAAGACGACCTTCAATATTCATCCTTATTGATTCAGGAACACGCATCCATGTCTTTCTTAGTTTCATCGCGATTGCGATGTCTGTCGCACCCATGCCAGTTCCGAATGCGCACAGACCGCCAGACGTGCAGCTGTGTGAGTCTGTTCCAACTATCAAGTCTCCTGGAGACGCGTAGTCTTCCGCCATCACTTGGTGGCAGATTCCGTCACCTGCGTCAGATAGAATTAACCCGCCTCCTAAGGCGTAGTTTCTGACGGTTGCCTGATCGTTCGATAGCTCTTTTGTGGGGCTTGGAACTGCGTGATCGATGAAGAAAATTGTTCGATTCTTGTCCACGTTGGAGACAACGTTCTTCAATTTGCTTAGTTGCTGAATGAGGAGTGGTCCGGATGCGTCGTGAGTGAAAGTGTAATCCACCCTAACTATCACAACTTCTCCAGCCGAAACGGATCCCTTAGGAGTGTGCGAGCCGATCAACTTCTCCGCCAATGTCTTTCCCGCCATTTCGCTTAACCCACCTCTTCTCGCGGTAGCTTGGCGCATGCGGCAATAGAAAAACGTTGCACGCAAGAATCACCGTCAAGAGCCTGCGCAATACAAATCGTGAAGACAGAAAGCGGCCTCATTTCTCCCCGAGGGCTAAAGGATAGTTCGAGGCCTGTTCGGACTCCGTCCGCCACTTACGGCAAATACGCCTTTCCACGCCCGCCTCGGCTCTACACACTGAGCTTGGCCAGAATTGCATCCGTCATTGCTGGCGTTGAGGCTGCCCCCTGCTCTAGTACTCTCGGCCCGCCGGTGAGGCGCATCATGTCGTAAGTGCGGATTTTTCCTTCTTTCACGACGGCGCCAACCGCATCCCAGATCTTTTTCGCTTTATCGGGTTCGCCGACATGTTCGACTAGCATTGCCGCCGCCAGGATCGTGGCGATCGGATTCACGATTGGTGGATTCAATCCCGCGTACTTAGGCGCGGATCCGTGTGTGGGTTCGAATACAGCAATTTCGCTCCCAACATTTCCGGAAGGGGCGAAGCCCAGCCCACCGATCAACCCGGCGAAAGCATCGGAAAGGATGTCGCCAAAGAGATTCGAAGCGACGATTACATTGAAGTCTTCGGGGTTCTTGTTCAACCACATTAACTGCGCATCAATATTGTTGCGCCAGAGTTGGATGTCAGGAAACTTTGTTTTTTGGATTTCCTTCGCGACCTCCTCCATTAAACCAGAGGTTTCGCGCACCACGTTTGGCTTTTCGCAGATGGTCACAGCGTTGAAACCCTTCTTTTTGGCGAACTCAAAAGCTGCGGTGATGATCCTATACGCTGCCGGGCGAGTGATGATTCGCGCGCTTACTGCGAGGTCCTTCCCTGGAACGTGGGCGAAGGCCTTGAATTTGGGATGAGAGTCCAGCGCAGCGCGCACATTATCCGGAGGGTTCGTCCACTCGATGCCACTGTACATGCCCTCTGTGTTCTGGCGGAAGATGGTAGTGTTGATCTGTGGCTCTTCGAAGCCACCCTCGGGCCTTTTCCGGATATAGTTCAACGGGTTGCCCTTGAAGCCTACGCAGGGCCGCACGCAGATATCCAAGTTGAAGCGTTGACGCATGGTTACGATGGGGCTGTAGTAGACATATCCTTTATCGCGTAACTTAGGGTCTAGTTCGGCTTCGGCATCTTTCTTCGGTTTCGATGTGATGGCGCCAAACAGTCCCAGCTTGTGCTTGGCCAGCAGGTCAACCGTGCGACCAGGCAGCGCGTTTCCCTCGGTCCGCCAAAGCTCCCAGCCGATGTCGGCATGGATGTACTCTGCATCGAAACCCACTGCCTTGAGGACGCGCAATGCCTCCGGTATGACTTGATTGCCGATACCGTCTCCTGGCATGGTCACAATAGTATAACGAGCCATAATCGTGCGTGTCGTTCGGGTCAGAATGATTAAGATATCTGCTCTTTACAAGAAGCAAATTTGAGTATCACAACATCGTCCCGTTCAGTGACGATAGGCAAGAATTATTTATTTGCAATGTGTTTTTCGTGCTTCGCAGAGCAGTGAGGAAGAAAGAGGGGAAATGTCTTATGATATGCGGTTTGCGTTTTTTCGTAGCGCTCGTCCCAACTCTTATCATTCAAATCATAGCATGATGTTAGAGGTCGGTTAGGAATGGCGACGCTGGGTAGGGATAGGCTTCTCGAACTCATTGAGGGCGGCTCAATCAAAATTGAACCGTTTAGGAAGGAGCAGGTTGGCCCTGCTTCCATCAACCTTCACCTAGGCGACAGTTTTCGCGTCTTCGAGAAGACCAGGGACGTGTTCCATGTGCGTGAGGATGCGGATTACAAGCAGCTCACTAGGGCTGTGAAGGTGGAGCAGAACGGCTCCTTTCTAATCATGCCGAACGAACTTGTAGAAGGCATAACGGAGGAAACCCTCACCCTCCCCTCCACCCTAAGTGGCCGAATCGAGGGACGCTCACGCTTCGCACGCCTAGGCCTACTAATCCACCTAAGTAGCGGTTTCATTCAACCCGGAAGCACAGGCAAAGTCGTGCTTGAGATTCTCAACGTCTCGCCGCTACCCTTAGCGCTCCATCCGGGCACGGCCATTTGCCAAGTGATTATTGAGGAAGCCCGCGGCGCAACAAAGTATACAGGAATTTTCTCGGGGCAGAGCGCTCCATAATCTGCAGGACTTTAATCGCGATCTGTTGCCAGGTGAGGCGGGATAGTCTCCCCAGCTATGAGATCTTCGTAGCTCTCGCGAGACCTAATCACCTCGCTTTGGCCGTGAGTTGTGAGTATAACTGCGGGCCGCGGTTGACCATTGTAGTTGCTGGCCATAGTGAAGCCGTATGCACCAGTGTCCAACACGGCCAGGAGGTCGCCTTCGCATAGTTTTGGCAGCTGTACGCTTTTGGCAATCACGTCAGCTGATTCACAACATGGGCCTCCTATGTCGTAGGTTAGAGTCATGGGATCTGACATTCTGTTGGCTGGAACGACCTGGTGTTTCGCTCCATACAGTGCGGGTCTGATGAACGTGTTCATTCCTGCATCAACTATCGCCCAGTTGATGTCGCCTTGGCGTTTGACCACATCAACCCTGGTTAGCAGGAATCCTGCATCTGCAACGATCGCCCTTCCGGGTTCAAAGATCAATTTAGGCTTCCCTAGGTTCCTCAGAGTTTGCAAGTTTCCACTCAGTATAGCAGAAGCGTACTCACCATAGCTCATGGCCTTTGAAGACGGCTCGTAGGGAAATCCTAACCCACCCCCCATGTCAATTTTAGTCAGCTTTAAGCCGAGAGTTTCATTGACTTCGCTGACAAGTCGAAGTAGGGCTTTCGACATTTTGCTGAAGATCTCTGGTTGAAAGATGTTCGAGCCGATGTGACTGTGCGCACCTATAACATTCAAGGCACGTTTGTTAGCGGCCTCCCTATAAGCCGCCAGAGCATCCTCCACCCAGATCCCAAATTTCTGTTCTCTGAGAGCGGTAACTAAGGAGGGGTGCGTATCTGCTCCCATGCCCATGTTAACCCTAATGCCTACGTTACACCGTTTTCCAACACGATCTGCAACTTCCTGCAAGTGGTCCAGTTCAGGTATTGAATCTGCATTTATCAGACCGACGCCGGAAGATATCGCTAATTTCATCTCTTCCCTACTCTTGAGTGACCCATTGTAGACTATCTTCTCAGGGTCAACGCCAACATCTAGGGCAATTCTAAGTTCAGCTCCAGAAACAACTTCCAGCCCAGCTCCCTCACTCCTATAGATTCGGCATACTGCAAGGTGTGAGTTGGCTTTGCAAGCTGGACAAACAAGCACATTGTCGTAGATTTTTCCTAGCTCCGCACGAAATGCTCTAAAGTTATTGCGAACCCTGTCTTCGCTAAGAACGTAGAGAGGTGTTCCATACTCCTTCGCCAGTCGGTCGCATGGGAGACCATCAGAAACCAGCCGTCCGTTCTGAATAGTCAGATTTTCTCTGAATGCCAAAGAATTCATCTTAGCCATGTTCTATGGCTAGCCTCCGGTTGCCGGTTCTTCTATCCACAGTCTACCTTGAGTTGCATCAAGTCTAGCTCTCACTCCCAGAGGAAGTGTCAAATGGTGTGTTCCGTGACCGCAACAGAGTCCGTAAATGGCTGGTTTTCCAACCGAGCCGATCCGGTCTCTGAGCACATCCCAGATGGATAGTGAGGCGTCATAATCTCGTGGCTTACTTCGCACGATCTCGCCCACGATTATTCCTGCAGCCTCTTGGAGTTTGCCCGCCAGCCACAGGTGTGTAAGGTTTCGGTCGATCAAGTAGGGTGGGTCGTCCACCTCTTCAATGAACAGAATCTTGTCCCTCGTGTCGACCTCATACGGAGTTCCTATAGTTGCCGCTATTAGCGATATGTTACCTCCGACGAGATTTCCAGAAGCTTCTCCATCAGTTATCGTCTTAATGATGGGGCCGTCAGAAGGGTTTGTGATCTCGCCCAAAGGTTCAGGCCTAGTTAATGCTCTGATCAACCATTGCTGTGTATATTCCGTAAGCTCAGATCCCACCACAGGCCCATGAAACGTAACCATATCCGATTTCTGGTGTAACGCAATATGAAGGGCTGTGATGTCGCTGTAGCCAAGGAATATCTTCGGTTTTGATTTGATTATCTCGTAGTTCACATACGGAAGCATTCTAGGTGTTCCGTAGCCTCCCGTCACACAGAAAACAGCGTCGACCTCGTCATCTCGGAAGGCTTCATTTAGTTCAGCAGCGCGTTCAAGATCCGTTCCTGAAAGATAACCAAAGGCTCTTACCTTCTTCACGCAGTCCCCAAGAGACACTTCGAATCCCAGTTCAGTAAGCTTCGCAATGCCTTTGTTGATCCCGCCTGGAAGGTCTAACTCACTGCTGGCTGGGGCAACCGCGCGGATCCTATCTCCTTTTCTCAAGGCTTTTGGTTTGTGGGCCATTTATGAGGACACGCATACGAGGGTCAGGCACATTCTATTGTTACTTTCGCTCTATTGTCAGGACAAAACACATGATTCTCAGAAATAGTAAGAGTATCGGCTTCAGACTCGCCCCATTAGGCCTGTCCCAGCGCAAGTGATACAGTTCACGCCGCACAAGAGCAATTTATAAAAGTTCAACAAAGAGTTAGTACTGGTTGCAAATACGATAGAGTTATTAGCTTTCCTAGGGCGCTAACCTGCTTAGGAGAAACGTTCTACGCGAACACGTACTAAAGTTTTGATTATAGTTGCAGTGGCAATCATAGTAGGAGCAGGACTTGCCAACTATTTCCTAGCACAACCCCCTGCAAGTAAGATTCTGGTCTACTACTCTCAATATGATATTCAGAGTTTGGATCCCGCAGACGCATACGATTCCGGATCATTCATACCCCTCCAAAACTGCTACGAAACTCTAATCACGTACCCTGTGGAGAACATCACCACGCTTCTCCCAGACTTAGCGACAAGTTGGACAGTATCAAACGACGGGCTTGTGTACACGTTCAATTTGCGAACGGATGTCACGTTTAGCAATGGAGATCCCTTAACATCTGCCGATGTCGTATACAGCTTCCAACGCATTCTAACGATGAATTCGCCCTCCTCTGGTGTAGCTTGGATTGATTCACAAGAAATGAACTCCGCCAGCATCAAGGCACTCGACAAGTACACTGTGCAATTCACGTTGACCCACGCCTTTAGCCCATTCCTGGAGACTCTTGCGACCGTCGAACCAAATGGTATCGTAGACAAGGCGGCAGTGGAAGCGCATGGTGGCGTTGTTGCTAACCAAGACAATTCATGGATGGCGGAGAATGCTACCTGCACCGGGCCTTATGAAATACAATCTTGGACGCGGAGCCAACAAGTCGTGATGATCAAGAATCCAAGTTACTGGCGAGGCTGGAATGGACCGCACTATGACAAAATCGTAATGCTGCTGAATCAGCAGCCATCTACAGCAATTTCGGCTGCGAAGAGTGGTGATGCAACGATTGCTGACATACCTTTTGATCAAGCTCAAGCATTAGCTAACGAGACGAACTTCAAGATCGTTTCTAGTCCTGTTCCGCGCACAAAACTGTTGACCTTCAACCTGAATTCTACGGACGCTTTCATGAGAGACCAAAATGTCCGAGTCGCTCTTAGCTGGGCTTTCCCGTACGATGATGCGATTCAGCAAGCTTTCAAAGGCTACGCGGTCCCGCTTAACGGTGCCGTGCCAACCCAAATCTACCTTGGACAAGAATCAATGTCGTCCAAGTACTATAGTTTCGACTTGCAGAAGGCCGCAACTATCCTCGACCAAGCTGGATTCACCAAGAATGCGAATGGTTTACGTTTCAACGGCACTCCTCTGACTCTATACTCTCAATCAACCACTGCCTGGGCCACAACTATAGACGAATTGTATCAAAGCGATCTTTCGAAGATAGGCATAGTCACCGACATTCACTCTGTACCCCCAAGCACGGTTTACGCTGTCCAGAAAACAAGCAATTGGGATCTGATGATAGTTAATTGGGGCCCTGACTACAATGACCCGAGCGACTACGCTCTCCCATTCGTCGGTAGCACAGCAGTAGGCGGTGACACATACTACACTCATTACAATAACTCTGCGATCGACAACGCAATTCTCGATGCCATGCAAACTCAAAGCAGGGACAAAGAGATTGCTGATTACAAAGTCGTATGGGATGCAAGCAACAAAGATCCCAACATGATCTTTATGGCCGTAACAACGAACATAGCTGCTGTCTCAAACACTCTATCGAACTACAGCTACAACGCTATCATTACGTACAACTTTTACTTCTACACACCTGTTTGACCGTAAGCCAAAACCCAAGCGAGAAAAACGGTGGAAGGAAGAACGGTTACGTTAGGTGTGACTGCGGAGAATCTTTGACGAAGATAGGCTCGTAATTAGTGCCATAGCACTGATGGGGTGCATATGTCCATGAGACTCTGGGAGTTTATGGTTCGACGATTGATGGCTGGCATCCCAATAATCGTCGGGTTAAGTGTTCTAATTTTCTTTGTTACCCACATCGTACCCGCCGACCCAGCTCGATTATATGCAGGTTTCAAGGCCTCCCCGGAAACGATAGCGGCAATTCATAAAATGCTGCACCTCGACGACCCAATTCTTGTTCAATACTGGTACTACCTGGTGGCGCTCTTTCACGGTGACTTAGGATATTCGCTTTCAATACGAAAGAGCGTAGCGGAGGGTATTTCTCTGTTCCTTCCAACGACGCTAGGGTTAGCCTTATTGACAATTGCCTGGTCCGCACCCGCAGGGATTATTCTTGGTATCATCTCAGCGACAAAGAAAAATAGAGTCAGCGACACATTGTCTCGCGGTATAGCCTACTTTGGTCTGTCTGTGCCGACGTTCTTTCTCGCAATACTAGTTCAACTGATCTTCGTGGTTCAACTTAAGGTTCTTCCTTTAACCGGCATGCTGTATCCAGGTCAGAACGCGCCCACAGCTATTACCCGCTTCTTCCCGGTTGACTCGCTCCTTACAGGGAACTTCTCTGATTTCTCTTCCTCAATGATTCATCTTGTGCTACCTGTTTTCGCATTGGGTTTCTCTGGAATGTCCCTGACTTTACGGATGACAAGGTCGAGTATGCTAGAAGTACTCACATCAAGCTTTGTTCGGACGCTCCGAGCAAAGGGCGTATCCGAAAACGCGATAACCTTCAGATACGCATTCCGTGCTGCGATGGGCCCCACTCTTACTGTAATCGGATTGTCTGCCGGCGGACTACTTGGCGGAACTGTCTTCATAGAAGAAATATTTGGACTCGCAGGTTTTTCTAACTGGGCGTACCAAGCTATCCTCGGATTCGACTACAACGTAGTCGTCGCGTTCACGCTAATCGTCGCAATCGTCTATATGATTATGAATATTGTCGTCGACATTGCATACGCCTGGATAGAACCCCAGATCAGATTGGCCGAGGAAATAGTCTAAGTTGGCTTCGGCTCGGTATCAGTCTCTCGCAGAGCGGTTCAGCCTTTGGAAACAGCAGGCCGAGCTCACGTTCAAAGCCTTCAAGTCGAATCGAATTTCTATGACCGGGTTCGCCGTCATCGTTGCGGCGGCGCTATTAGCAATATCGTCGCCTATTATTGCGTCTCAGCACCCTAGCTACGTGTTTGTCGGTGGAACAGAACAGCAGAGATGGGGTATCACTCTAAGTTCAGTACTGTTGAGTCCGAGCTTAATTCATCCGTTCGGAACAGATGAGTTAGGGCGTGATATATTCAGCCGTGTCCTTTATGGCGCACAACTTGACCTGATCCTTCCACTGGAAGTCGTTATTTTCTCCGCTGTCATCGGAATAGTGATCGGAGGGATAGGAGGATACTTCGAACGGTTCATTGGAGAAGCACTGATGAGGTTTACTGACGTTTTCCTAGCTGTTCCTAGCATCATTCTGGCACTAGCGCTTGTCGCAGCTCTGGGGGCATCACTCAACCATATTGTGATAGCGATGATTGCCACTTGGTGGGCATGGTACTCGAGGCTCGTCTATGGAGAGACCAGAAAGATCAAGCATCGGGATTTTGTTGACGTGGCCCGAAGTTCTGGGCTAAGTGGCACGGCGATTTTCTTTAGGCACATACTTCAGAACGTATTAGCGCCAGCCATCATTCAGGCCACCTCCGATATGGGTACGGCAATTCTCGCGATTGCAGGCCTCAGCTTTCTTGGTCTGGGAGCGCCACCTGGAACGGCAGAATGGGGGCTCATGATCTCTGAAAGTGAGAACTATATCTTCAGTGCGTGGTGGTATCCGGTATTTCCCGGAATCGCCATAATAGTGACTGTTATGGCTTTCAATCTACTGGGCGACGGGTTGAGAGATGTCTTGGATCCGACTGCGAGAACTTGGCAATCGCAAATCAGCGAAAAGAAAGCGATGCCAAAAGAAGCAAAGAAGCCTGACGAGGTTCCTCTCGGAACCAGTCTTCTGAGCGTTAGAGATTTGTCAGTTGACTATCATTCCTATGAGGGAACTGTGCAAGCAGTGAGGAATGTCTCGTTCGATATTCACGAAGGAGAAGCTTATGGATTAATTGGAGAAAGCGGAAGCGGAAAATCAACCGTGGCCTATGACGTAATCGGCCTTCTGCCGCGTCCCCCGGCTGAAACGGTCTCCGGCCGGATCTTGCTCAAGACAAAACACGCCGATATGTCTCATTCCTTTGTAGACATGCTGACCCTAAGAGAAGAAGAACTCAACCAAATCCGGGGAAAGAAAATTGCTATGATCTTTCAAGACGTTCTCGATTCTCTGCAACCGTCTTACCGTATATCATTTCAGATGTGCCAGACATACCTTCTTCATCAGTTCGATATGCTTCTTGAAATCGCAGCGAATGAAGTAAGGGGAGCCTATAGAGAGCGAGAATGTGTCAAATGCGGAGCCAAAGTGGAGACGGATTCGTGGATCTGCTCCAAATGCCTTGCCATAGTAGATCCACGAGACGAAGACCGTTGGTCCTTTGACGAGGAAGTTGAGAAGACGCTCAACTACTCCGAGCGCCGAGAGCTGTTAAGGTACTTTGGGTTGTACAAGAACTACAAGAAGGCCCGCATTGGACCAGACAGTCCACCAGACAAGCGATTGGACAGGATATGCAGAAAGCTCGTGATCAGAGACTTGCAAAGGGTGACGGTCCCTGCTCCAGAGAAGACGGTTGATCTTTATCCTTTCGAGCTCTCAGGCGGGATGAGACAGAGAGTGGTTATTGCCATGATGATGGCGTGTAACCCAGGTCTGTTGATAGCCGATGAACCAACCACGGCCCTCGACGTTGTCTCAGAAAGGAACATTCTAGACGTCATCAAAGAGTTCAAAACTTCTCTAGGCATATCAATTCTGCTGATATCACATGATCTGAACGTGATAAGACGTTTCTGTGATAGGGTGGCGGTCATGTATGCTGGAAGAATCGTAGAGGAGGGGCCGCTGAATGAAGTTTTCAAGAATCCGTTACATCCATACACAGATGGGCTCATGAGGTCGAGACCTGTGATCCAAGAAGACGGACAATTCGTGAAGCGCGGAAACCTCCATGTTTTAGCAGGCGTTGTTCCTGACCTGAAGAATCCGCCGCCCGGCTGCCTGTTCGCGGACCGTTGCCAATACGCGTCTGAAATCTGTCGAAAGCAAATTCCTGAACTACTACCGCTAAATCCAGGCCACCTTGCAGCCTGCTATCACCCGTTAGGCCAGTCGAAGCCATGACGCATCAAATTCTGAAAGATGGTGCCGAGACTGTTCTACAAGTTGAGGAATTGAAAAAGTACTTCCCGGTTAGGTCCAACATTCTATCGCTTCTCAAAGGGTTCATTCGTGCCGTAGACGGAGTCAGCTTCATGGTAGAGAGGGGTAAGACGTTCAGCATCGTGGGGGAATCCGGTAGCGGAAAATCTACCTTAGCACGTGCCATCGTACGTCTCGTCGACCCTTCCAGTGGAAATGTTGCGCTTCAAGGACAAGATCTGACGAAGCTTCGTGGATCGAAACTTAGAAAGTCGAGAAAGAATTTTCAAATGATCTTTCAAGATCCAATCTCCTCCTTGAACCCGAGAATGCTCGCGGTCGACATTGTCGGTGAGCCGCTCAAGGTTCATACAAAGCTAAGAGGGGACGAATTGCGGAAGGAGATAATCAGGAATCTCGAACTCGTCGGACTTGACAGGTCCTTCCTGTACCGATATCCACATGAGTTTTCAGGGGGGCAGAGGCAAAGACTAGGAATTGCACGCGCATTGGCCATACGACCGAAGCTCGTTGTTCTTGATGAGCCGACCTCCAACTTGGATGTGTCGGTGCAATCGCAAATTCTTGAACTCTTGGCCTCTCTCCAGAAACAACTACAACTCACCTATCTCTTCATCTCTCATGACATGGGAGTCGTCTATCACATCAGCGACATCGTGTGCGTCATGTACGCAGGTAAAGTCGTCGAGTTGGCTGAGACTGTAGAACTATTTTCAAAGCCAATGCATCCTTACACACGAGGCCTTTTAGAAATAGTCGCCTCGGAGGGAGCAGATATCGAAATGACTTTGAAGGGGGAACCACCTAACCCGCGCGCCTTCCCTACCGGTTGCCGCTTCAGGCCGCGATGTCCCTATGCTATTCCCATCTGCGACGAAGAACCGGAGCTGTTGGAAGCTTCCGCTGGGCATTTCGTTTCATGTCACGTGTTCGGTTGCGCTCCGGGGAAGCGATATGAAAAAGCAGAAGCAGAGTGAAGGTCGGAATATAGACGAGGACGACGCCGCGCTTGATCGGTCGGATATTATTATGACCGTCCTCAACAAGTACAGTCGTTGGCGACGCAATGGCCTTCTGATGACTTCCAAATTATCAATGAAACACTTGCTGCTCAGGACAATTTACCTCACTGCATGTATTCTCGCAGACGGGGCCATCCTGCCCGTAATCATAATAGCGATGAACCGAACGCCCGTTTCATACTTAGTTTTCATCGTCGCTCTTGGATTTGCAATATTCCTAGAAAGCAGGTTCTACTTGAAATGGAAAGCGCGGTGGAAGGAGCTCGAAGGCGGTACTGTCCCGCCCAAGTACGAATAGAACCTAGAATTTCGGACCGTAACTTCCGTCGGACACGTAATCTGCTCCTTCCCGAAATGATCTCTTGAAAGGCCAGAGTACGGAATCAGGCTGTATATCTAACGAACTCGTTCTCGCATGGGTTACCTTTAGTTATCCAGGCTTCCCTTTTCTCAGGGACGTATATCATGCCATCAAGCGTTCGGCTATGATGGGGCTTAGGCCTCGCTGGGTTCACGTGTGCACATATCGTGTTTGGTTTATTTTCATGATCTCTAAGGAACCCTTCAAAGGTTTCGAGATTCAGTTTTCCCTTGCTGCGATTTATGAGTTCCGCCATCCAATCACATCTTGTTTCGCTATTTACGCGGTATTCGTTACTCTTGCAGTCTGTGAAGCCGTGTGTTCCGTAAAGATAATGGTTGGCGTGATGTAGGACATTCTCGGAACGCATTACGGTTACCTTTAGGGGATTAGCTTCAACGTCCATTATCCCCTTCTTATCCCCAAGCATGAAGTTGAGTGCGAAGGCTCGGTCGGCCCTCTCAATAGAGGCAAGGGCACCATCGAGGTCCTTCTGGTTGAGCACCTCTCTCACCACGCAAAGCATAGGCACCGCTATCTTCGCTTTCTCAAAGCCCAGCGCATTTATGCACACGCTGAGGCCGCTGGAGTTTATCCCCATCATGGCTGGAGCGCCGGCGTATGAATAAATTAGTGCATCAGGCGCATCTTTCTGCGAGTATTTTGTAAGCGTGGTGCAGTCACCGTCGAGCCATGGATCTATCCCCTCATCGTTATTCTGGCCAACGTAAGTTAACCCATCAGTGGTCGCGTCGCCTCTCGCTGCAAACGAGGTGCAAGCTTTTGCTAGTTTCGGGTAGAAGACTTCGTTGAACGCAGTAATCAGTAAGACTTCAGCGAGTTGTATATTCGCTCCCTCGGCCGTTCCCTTAATTTCTTCAGCGACTTCTTCAGAATAGTCTCGGATGGGTCGTTCATATTGGGAAGCCTCTCTCAGAGCCTCTTGCTTTGGAGTTTGTAGGTAGCGAGCGTAGAAGTTGTAGTGGGAGTCGATAAGTCGCCGTATTAGGAGCTTGTGGTGGGCACCGTATGTGAAGCCTCTCTCGAATCCGTCTCCTCGCGTTTCAAGTACTTCGTACTTGTTAACTCTTAGAAGCTCCGCCATGAGTTGTGAAAAAGGTCCAAGGGCTGATATACGCTTTCTCTAAAGGAGGTGCGGGGTAAGTGAAGCTGAAGTCATATCAGTTCTATTCAACCCTACGGAAACTATCGTGACGCGTGAGAACAGGTTCGCCTGCAGCAGTACGAGAGGAGCCGTTGCTGGCACAGCCATGTGCCAAGTGACTATTGGAGAAGCCCGCGGCGCAACAAAGTATACAGGAATATTTGCTGAACAAAGCGCTCCATAGAATAATTACTATTGGAATGGTTAACCAAATATACAACCATCCCGGTTACCCGCGGCCCAACTCGGTGCTTGAATTGTTGGATTCAGGGGACATTGCATGGGTACTCACTGCTACGGCACTCGTCATGATAATGACGCCCGCACTAGGGTTCTTCTACGGCGGACTGGTTAGGCGAAAGAATCTCGTTTCTACAATCGTTCAATGTTTCATAATCTTCGCGGTCGTAAGCCTAGTTTGGGCGCTGTGGGGTTACAGCCTCGCCTTCGCTCCGACTATGAACGGTATTATTGGAGACCTGTCAGCCGTTGGTTTGAATAACGTTGGTGCAGCTCCCAATCTGAAATATGCTCCGACTATCCCTGAACTACTATTCTTTGCATTTCAGCTGAAATTCGCTGCCATTACACCTGCGCTAATTATTGGGGCGTTCGCTGAAAGAATTCGGTTCAAGTCACTCCTCATATTCATCGTTCTCTGGGCGACTTTCATCTACGCACCAATCGCCCACTGGGTTTGGGGAATTGGAGGTTTCCTCAAGGTGATGGGTGTACTGGACTTCGCGGGGGGCCTAGTCGTGCACATTTCAGCAGGCGTATCCGCCCTGGCCGCAGCATTGGTGATTGGGCGAAGGAGAGGACTTGATGCAAAGAAGGAAATGCGGCCGAATAACGTTCCGTTCGTAATCCTAGGCGCGTCAATTCTCTGGTTTGGCTGGTTCGGGTTTAACGGCGGTAGTGCCCTCGCCGCAAACGAGTTGGCCGTGTCCGCGCTTGTCGTAACGAATCTTGCCGCTGCAGCGTCTGGAGTTAGTTGGATGTTAGTTGATTGGATCCGCAAAGGCAAACCGTCAGCCGTCGGCATCTCAGTCGGCGCCGTCTGCGGAATGGTCGCCATAACGCCTGCCTCAGGCTTCGTAGCACCAATGCCCGCCATCATAATCGGCCTGGTTGCTGGAGTCTTATGCAATTCTGTTACAAATTGGCGGGCTAGGACTCGGCTTGATGATTCGCTCGATGTTTTCGCTTGCCACGGAGTCGGAAGCATGTGGGGCGTTATAGCCACCGGCCTCTTTGCCACCACGATGATCAACGCTGCTGGTTCAAACGGCCTCTTCTACGGCAACCCAGCTCAACTTGGCATCCAAGCCTTCGCAGTAGTCATCGTAGCAGCTTTCGCCTTCTGCGGGTCCTACATTCTACTTAGGTTGATCAACGTCTTCACACCTGTCCGGGTCAGCTCTAAGGACGAGGACGCTGGCTTGGACATGAGCCAGCACGGCGAAGAAGCATACGCCTAAACAGGCCATCCATTGGGTGGGGTACACCCAATCATTGAATGTGTACGGTGGCCAATACATTCGCACAGGAATAGCCCCCTTTCCCTATACCTAGGCACTTGAATATCCCACCTAGCCTAAGAAATCAACCAAAAACAAGTAAAACAAGAAAAAGCGGGAAAAACAGCCCGCCCTGATTAGCATCCTTATGACACGTATTCGGTAGTATCCCTCGCTTCACGACCCTCAAGCTTCATCTTGACCTTGCGTTTCTTCGCCAACTTCTATTCACCTCCAACGATTAGCTAGAGCTAACGAGCTCTAGGTATTTAAGGCGGCTTGGAGAAAAAAGGCAAAAGGGCGAATGTTCCACATTTCTACCAAAGCGAACCATAGAGACACTCATGGAGCTTCATGCGAGTCTTCAGAAATGGTGAGTTCCGCGGCCCGTGGGGAGGGGTGGTGCCAAACGGTGCCAAGCGTGCTGGTCGACTATGCGAACTAGTGTGAGTGAGCTTGAACAAAAAGAGCTCATAGATACCCGGTGTGGTAGCATATGCATAAACGCAACACGCCACCTAGATACTTGGGCCCACACTTGAAACGTAACGCCCTGTTCATTTGTACGGCAAATCTTCAACGCAGCCCCACAGCCGAAAGCCTCTTCCAAAATTGGGGAGGTCGGTGGGAGACGAAGTCTGCCGGCATCAACCCCGGGCCGGGAGGCACTCTTCTTACTCAGGAGCTCGTCGACTGGGCTGACTTGATTCTAGTGATGGAGGGAGTCCACGCTTACTACATTAAGTCCCACTTCAGATGTGACTCAAGCAAACTAAGAGTCTTAGGCATACGCGACCGTTACGTTCGTGATGACCCTGAGCTAATTCAACAATTGAAGGAGAAGGTCCCACCGATCCTGGATGATTCGTGAATCTTGCGGCTGAAATCTACTTGGTGTGGATGCGATTTTCATTGGAATCGTATATATCCGGAGCCTCTCATTGTGGCAAACAGGTGATTAGGCTACGCCGCTCCCCGACATAGTTCAGGAGGCGCAGCGCGTTGTAGACGCCGCAGCCAAGAAGGGCGTAGTCCTTAGACTGTTCGGGGGGTTGGCCATACGATTTCACTGCCCCAGCGCCACCCACAGGTCCCTCGGACGAAAATACGTGGACATAGACTTCATGGCACTCCGGAAGCAATCACGTGACATAAAGAAACTCTTCGCGGAACTCGGCTACGTTCCTCGAGATAGGTTCAACGCCCTCCAAGGGGACAAGCGCTTGATCTTCAATGATATAGAGAATGGGAGGCGTGTGGATATTTTCTTAGAAACCTTCGAGATGTGCCACAAATTCGATTTCAAGGACCGGTTGACCCTCGATACTCCTACCATAAGCTTAGCCGATCTCTTCGCGACGAAACTGCAGGTTGTGGAGATTACTGAAAGAGAGTATAGGGACGTTATGGCGCTGGTTATGGATCATGAGGTTGGCGATTCTGACAAGCCAGAAACAATCAACGCTGCATATCTCGCGGGACTCTGCGGCGACGACTGGGGGATTTACAAAACATTCACGACTAACATAGACCACATACTCACAGCGCTGCCAAAGTACGCACTAGAGCCGGAATCGATGGCCATCGTGCAGAAGCGGCTTGAAGACATCCAGAATCGAATAGAAACCGCTCCAAAATCAGTTCGCTGGAAAATCAGAGCAAGAGTGGGGGAGAAGGCTCAATGGTACGAACTGCCCGAGCAAGACAAAGAAGTTGTCGATTCTCGTCTCGGCTAGGGAATTCAGTACGTTGTAGGGCCTCAACTAACCAGATGGCAATCATCGAAACGGGGCTAGCAAGCTTCACATGTGCTCGTTACTGCGGTCAAGTACATGGGTAGAATATCTTCAGCTACATGGCTGACCGAGTTGTTGACCGAGCCTGCTCCAATGCTTCACTGGACGATTTTAGTTTTGATTCTTTCCATGTAGTCGGCAAATTCAAGGTTCGGTAACGGTTCGAATTTCCAATCTATCTTCGCATATACCTTCTTTGCGATTATCCTGCCGATGACTTTCGTGCCTCCTACCCCAAAGGTGCCTTCGAGGAGCGTGAAGAGGCTGTCAAGATGTTCTGGTATCTCGTTTCTGCCAACGGAGTGTTTTCTTTCCATGTAGTCGTAAATGGCTTCTCTGGCACGGCTGCCTACAAGGTCCGTCAAGACTTCACTAATGGAATCTGATAGCAGGTTGGTTAGTGCCTTCGGTGCGTCGTGTTTCGTTGAGAGGTTGATGCGGGCTTCAGGGGGAGTAGGAAGATTACAGTAAATTCCCTGCGCGACGGGACTAAGGAAGCGTGGAGGATACGCTGTAGAGCCGGAGGCGCGGGTGGCACTGGTGATGTTGAATCGATTTTCCCGCGACGCTGGCGAGCAAAACGGCCTAGACTTCATAGAGATCTCTTTGCATGGCGGTGAGTATATTAGTGTTCGCATTACAGAACATGGTTGTTCCATCCATTATGGATGGCTCACCCATACGTACAGGGAATATCCGTAGCAAAGCGGCAATCTTCTCACTCATGCACCCGCGGAAAAATCAGTTAACGAATCGACATGGGGTGAGGGCCCGCAACTATCTTACGCGTTCCCCGCGGATTCGTTTTGGCGGGGTCACGCCAAGGTTTCGGGCAAGCTTCCGTACCTCTTCCTCGTCTAGCCAATCAACTTTCAAGTATTCGAAGATCTCTTCATCGGACATGCCTAATCTGCGGGCTTCCTCTGTCGCATGCCTGTAGGCTTCAAGTTCTGTCGGGCGGTCATGGTATTCGAAGCTTTCATCGAACAGCGCCTTCCCCTCCCTAAACTGCCTAACGTGCACGAGTTCGTGGACTACGTCCAGGTACTTGCTTAGCGGCTCGCCAGTTCTAAGGTAGTATGCGCTAACGATCAGGTGGCCGTCTTCGTCGCTGACTCCCATATAGCCGAACTTTGAACTGAAGAACTCCACTCTAAGCTCAGAAAGAACCTTCCCAGTTTCTTCTCCGAATATCTCCCGAATGACCGGAAGTTTCTCGAAACCCTTGAAGTAATCGGAGAAGGAATGCATGGCGATAGGAACGTTCCCCGGGATCTGAACGTCAGGTAGTGGCGATTTCATAATTGGAACACTCTAACTCGCGCGTAGCGCTTCGCTAAGCCTCAGGGATTGAAAGGCATTACGAATAGCGTCAATCGCCGTGGAGCGCCCTCGTTCGGGTGAATACGTCCCATCACAAACACGATAAAGCAACAGGTTCTCCCCACAAAATTGCACCACCCACCCCATCCAAGAATATCGGGCAAAGGCTATCACAACTTCGTAACGCTCTTCGCCTCGGCTTGTAGCGATCCATCCCTGCCTGCACTAACCCATAACATACTTACAACCGTTCGCAGCGGGGAGGGTGGATCCACCCATCAAGGGGTGGTGCCAAACAGTGCCAAGCGGTTCTTGGCGGGTCGAACATGCACTTTTCATTACTCTAAATTCTGTATATGCGAACCATCTATCAAACCTGCACCTCAACTACGTACCGATGAAGTTTGGAGTTCGCTCAGCTCCTCGCACAACACTCGGCACAAATTACACTCCTCCTGGACGGAGGTCTCATAATTTGGGTGTTGTACGCCTTCAGGAAAACATTTCCGCCCGAATTAATACCCAGCAATTTGCACGTTAACGACTTGCTGGGGGAGAACTATTTCCTTCGAGCGCTTGATACCAACAATGCCAGGCCAGCAACCAATACCATTGTCCATTCGACAATGTATGCCGTGATGAACGAGTAGTCCGTGGCCCCTCGCGCCATCATTCCTTGAAGGTTGATGCCGGCGCCGTAAACTAGTCCTGTAAGGCCGGCCAAAGTCAAGAAAACTCCGGCAGCAAAAATCGCCTTATCCATCAACTCACCACCTGAAAGATTTCGATGCTCGCTACCTAGCAACTATTTACGGTTACCTTTGACCAGTTGCATTCACCCATCACATTTCGCAGGTCGCGTTTGTCCTGCAAGACGGATTTGAGGTTCATCAAGTAGGTTCAATGTTCCGGCTACGCCATGAGTCTAGATTATCGGGTGTGCGAGGAAAGCTGTTCGAGATGGTTGAATTCTTCGATGCTGAGAGGTATCAAAATTGACATCAAACTGTGTCGAAGAATCAAGAATCGAGGGGGAATGTACAGAGAGCTGGTAATAGGCTAGTTTCCATATGAGCCCCTACAACTGTTTTTACCATCCGAACCTGCCGGCTATGGCAGTTTGCAGCCGCTGTGGGCGCGGAACGTGCGCGTCGTGCAGCAAACCCTACGGAGCACTCACCCTATGCCCCAACTGCTTCCACACGATACCAACTCCGCAAATGGCCCCTCCGCAAATGCCCCCTGGCATGGTAAACGCATATCCTGGGCGAGCACAACCCGGGTGGTACGGTCCAGTCTTCCCATTCAACTTCTTTAGATCACAATGGATGCCTATCGCACTAGTCGGCATCGCAGCAGCACTAATCTTCGCCAACGGGGTGGCGCTTCTCTCTCCAACGTTCTTCGCAGTTTGGACTAGCTTTCTCCCGTGGGTTGGATTTCTTGGGCCTGTTGGGTTCATTCTTGGCGTCATGCTCGGTTTCGTGCTGGTGGGGGCGCTTATCTTGATGCTACTTCGTTTCAGAGTAATGGCCGCATTCATGATCTTCCCAACAGCAATCGTCAGCCTCTTCATCGGAGGGGGATTCATACTCGGCACGGTTCTAGCCGTATTAGCCGGAATCCTACTGCTACTCTAACCAGCAATCGCCTAGCTTTCCTTCAGTCACAACCGCTATGATTGGTACTGCCGCTGTATCTTGAGGCTTTATTGCGCGAATGAAAGTTGGCGTGGTCCTGATGTAGCAGGGTAGGCTTACCTCTGCCTTCCTTTTTTATACCCATCCCAGCCACTCCACCACCCGGTGGCACAGGTGTCAGAACGTAGGCTGAGGTTCAAGATTCGGCGCGGCAATTTTGAAGTGGAATTGGAAGGGGATTTTGAGTATGTTCAAGGTAAGTTTGAGGAACTCCTCAAATCCCAACCGTCCATATCGGCTATTTCTCAACAGGCCGGATTTGAGCAATCCGTTGATTCAGTCATTCCGGGGGAGGAGCTTGCGGGAATTCTTGAAACAACGCCGGAAGGGAAATTGCATTTCACGATTCAGTTCGATCGGATTTCCGCGAAAGAAGCCATCGGGCTGATTCTTTACAGCAGCAATCCCTCGCCCCTCGAAGACGCTAAGCTAATTGAATTACTAGGAACAAGCTGGAAGGCAGTGAAGGACAACGTGGTCCGCGCTCGCGTCAGCGAACTAAGGAAAGAGGGAAAACTCATCGCAGAACAAGGACACTACTCACTCTCAGGCGCCGGCATGCAATGGATAAGCAAAGAAGTCTTGCCAAAACTCAGGCCCGCAGCCACCCAAGCCTGAAATGCCTTTTAGTATAAAGAACACTAAATATGCTATTAGTACTAATAGGACGCCACACTAGCAGTCACGTTATTTAGACCATCAGAGTTTCGAATTCGGTTTCGTGGTTTGTTGTTCAAGCCAACGTAGCCGTTGAATTCCCCGTTCAGTAAGGGCGTACGTGAAGGTCCCCCCCGCTCTTTCACGCTTCAACAACCCTTGCTTGTGGTAACGCATCAACGCCATCCTGAGGGCGTGAATATCCAATGTGATTTCCTTACTTTCTGCGATCGTGCTTGCAAGGGAGCTACTATCCGTTGGCCCCGTCTTCGAAAGCAACCGCAGTATTCGTAATTTCAGTACGTTATAGTTCAAGCCTGAACCCCACAATGTGCACTGTTTAGCTTTAAAATGTTCGAAAAAGAGCCTGAGCACATCAGATTTTACCAGAACCGAAGCCGAGTAACACCTAGCAGAACCCTCATTTCTATCACCATCTTGCTCGACCTCGCACAAAAGTGCATTATCGATGAGAGTAACACCTAGCAGGTTCGTTTTGCACTTCAAAGCTTTTATACAGTGTAGGAGTGAATGTGAAGTGAAAGTAACTTGTCGGAAGGACAACAACAGCTCACGAGCATAGGACTGCCTCTAGAAGTCACTATCAAGTACGGAACCCTCGAGAAGAAAATCACAGGCCCACCGGAACAAGTAGCGAAAGAAGTCTTCACATTCCTAACGAAAGCAATCCCCGAACTTGAGCTCGCCTCCCACTTGGCGTTATCCGTTGACCTAAGCGACCTGGCGAAAGCCTGCGAAGGTGTTCTTGCAATAACCCCCGAAGGCGTGGTCGTAACCGTTCCAGTTGACAAATTGGCTGACCGCGAACTCATGCTCCTCCATCTGGCCAAGGCGCGAATCGCGCACATGCTCGGAAAGTCGGACAAAGATTTCGTTCAATCTGCAGATCTGATCGCCTCGAGCAAGAAGACTGCTGGTACAGTTGCAGGCCGGTTGAGTGAGCTTTGCGGCGAAAGCCTAGCCGAGAGGAAGGGGAAGGGAGAGTATAGAGCCACCACTCTTGGCTTACATATGTTCCGAACACAAATCCTTCCCAAACTGAAACAGAAACAATAGGGAACCACAAGCCATGACGCAAACCGAAACCATGCAAGTCAAGGTCCAGATTGAAGTAAACGGTATGCGTTACGAAGGAAATGGTTCCCTTCAAGAAATTGTTCCTCAGATTCTGCAATTCCTTTCCCAAGCAGTTCCAGCGTACGACCTCGCAAGAAAATTGGTTTATGTTCCCGACTTAGCTGGTTTGGCGGACAAAATTTCAGAATTCGCCAAGATGACCAATACGGGCCAGCTCTTACTAGCGAATCGGGATCTGCCAGCCGAGAAAGCAATTTCGATTGTTCTATTCATGGCTCACTTGGCGGGTAAGATGGGTAAACGGGAAGGCGATTCACTTAGCATTGAGGAAATCGCCACCGGGGTAGGCAAAGCGCCCAAGACAATTAGAAACGTCATAGTCGAACTCCAGAAGTCCGGACTTATAGATCGAGCGGAGAGGGGCAGATATCGAATTACTCTGAAAGGCCTGATGGAGCTGGAAAACTCTCTGTCCAGCGTTTCCCAGAAAGGAGGTACCTCACAGTAGCGGGGTGTCTTGCTAGCTAATGCCGTCACTCATAACCGAGTGGTGCGGCGGCTGCGTGAGATTCGGGGGAATCCCACCGCAAAGGGGGCAAGAGTGAAATGAACCGCCGCGCCCACCCAACCTCAAATGCACAACAGAGGATAAGTAATTTTCTCCACGCGGAGGACTCACTCAGCGGAGCAATTCCCGAGCGCTTCGTCGAATTCTGCCGACACTCAATTGAAGGCATAAGGGGCGATCTACTCTACACAAACCCCGTCCTCTCCCCTGAACTAACAGGTACAGAGTTTGACGATGCCGAAGCCACCACGCTAGAATTAGATACATTCGACGACGAACGGCTCGTTCCACTGGAACCAATCCCATCCAGTAAACCAGTCGTGGCGGTTGACACCTCCACAATTAAGCTCGGTGAACTGGCCGATGGTGCGCTTTGCGCTGTAAGGGGCGCGCTCGTCATACTCGAGGACAAACGCTACAGGTACGTAAGGTACGGGCCCCTCGTCTTCTCAATCGGTTACAACACGCTCGCCGCCTCACAAGAGTTCGCGGCACTGGGGTTGCCACCATTCACCGGTGAGCCAAACGTCGACAGCCTCCTCAAGCGAATACGAAACGTTCTCGAACGGTGGTTGCAATTCAACGCTAGTTCATCAATTGCCGGCGGCTTCATCCTGCTTGACGGATCGCTTACAGCAGGGACACCCGACAATCCATCGAAGGAACTCGAACGGATCCTCGAAACCGCCCGACGAGGCGGAAGCGCAGTGATAGCAATTTCCAAGAAAACGAAGCTGCGAATCCACAATCAGTCTCTAACTGAACTTCTCGAGAACCAGTCCGACCCCTGCATATTGGAGGTGGACGAACAGGTCACCGACCAATTTCCACCCTACCCAGTACGGTTCCTCGGGCGTGTCTTTGTTGGAAAACTTGCGAGGGCAGGGTTTCCGTTTAGAATCGATGTGGACCGGGAAATCTCTATGCCTGAGACAATGAAAGGATTTTGCGAATTAGCAGGCACCGACATCGTTGACCAAGGCTATCCTGAAACGCTCAGGATGGCCCACGTGCTTTCAACTTTCACAGCCAGCGACGTCTTGGCAATGCAAGCCTTCGCGGCGGCGCGTTATGGGGTTCAGCTTCTGCCGAAACTGGCCTTGCGCCGGTCGCTTTTCGGCCCATTCGGAACAGCTTGGGAGGCTTGGCATTGAAGATCCTCCGCAAAGAAGGCGACAACATACAACTTCTCTGCTTCCCAGAGGAGGAAGTGGAGAAGGGCGATTACCTACTCATCACCGACAAAATCAAAGAACGTTCGCTAATCGTTCAGATAATCGACATTCAATACGCAAACATCCCGGGAATCCTCGAAGACCTTCTCCGGGACGGCATATCCGAAGGGTCACTGACGGGCGAAGAGGTTGACCCATTCAAAGTCTCCTCCCAAATCACGGTTCTCAAGGATACGAGGTTACTTCTCGGAAAGATACGAGGAGCAATCGAAGAAGGCCAAATGAGTCGGGATGTCTCATGGCTTCCATCCAGAAACCACTCCCAGGTCGAAGTGATGCCGCCAAGATTCCTCACCGAAGCGCTCACAGCGAAACACCCTTTCGAACTGGGTTCCATGCGGCGTTTCCACCGCATATCCTCAGACCTAAGCGCTCTTGACGGGCGGCTCAACATCGTCACTGGCCGGAAGGGCACGGGGAAGTCCCACCTTACCAAGCTCCTCGTAACCAGCCTCGTACAAGAAGGCGCCCCAGTTGTCGTCCTCGATGTCAACGGTGAGTATGTCAACCTAGGCCAGACCCCGGACGGCCGCCAGATGCACCTATCACCGAAGATAATCTCCCTCATCCCCGGCCTCAACCTCAGGTTCAGCCTAAGCCAAGTCGGCCTGAGCACTCTCCTCGGGACGCTAACCTACGCGCTCTCGTTGCCCGAGAATTCCGCCCGGGTCTTCGCTCGCATTTGGCATGAGCTCGAAGAACAGAATCAACTCACAATGTCCGGCTTAGGTGCAGCGATCGCTAACTTCGACTGCCATGAAAGCATCAAAGACGCCCTTCAAGCGAGGTTCAACACGCTCGACGACTCTGGCATCTTCACGGACGACCCTAGGACCGCACTCAACCTTGAAGAGGTCTTCAGAAATCATGTCACCGGCTGCGCGCTAATCATCAACATGAAGAACCAATACGCAGCACTCCGCAGGATGACCGTCGAACTGCTCATCAGTAAACTCACAGACCTCCTATCAACTCAGAAGCTGCGGGCACTATTCCTATTCGCCGAAGAAGCACACCTCTACCTACGGGAGACATACTGGGATGACGCGGTCACCCGCATGCGGCACCTAGGCCTATTCACTACTTTCGTCACAAACCAGCCTGACACAATTCAGGCCAGCATCTACCGCCAAGCCGACAACATTTTCCTCTTCAACTTCAGCAACGAACACGATTTGGAAATAGTATCAAAGGTCGCAAAGGTCGATGCGGACACGATAAGAATGATTGTCCGCGACCTACCGCCGCGCCGCTGCCTAATCATTGGCGATGTTGTTGCTAACTTTCCACTAGTCGTGAACGTTAGGCCGCTAGAGGTCCAGACGCTTGGCGCGACGCGTTACTTCTTCGAACACCAATTCGCCCTGGCCTAACACTGGCCCGCGAGAACTACGAAGCTATGGCAACAACTTGTTCAGGCGCAAATCGCTGCTCGTGGCCATGGGTTGTCGCGTGAAAGAAGCAGTACGTATGACCGCACTCAGAACAAGTCCAATTCGCGGGGCTCACACAAATAAAGGAAAAACAACGACTCAAGGCTACACCTTATCTTACGAACCGCTCCCCCAGATCGAATATAAGAATTGCCGGAATCGTCGCAGACAGGTGCAACCACTGTTCCCAAAACCAACCGTCACCATGGAACCGTTTCTACAATATGTTGGCGCTGTCCTTCCCTTGAAAAGACTAAATATGATAGCAGCCCTCTTCGTACCAGAACAGCGGAGGTGTAAGAGTTACCAACTCACGGATCATTAACTAAAGCTGGGAAAGTTCGCTCCCAAACGCCGAAGGTTCAAGCCCGCGAACGCCACTCCCCGATTCCAAAGATCAGGGTAAGGCGGAATTCCGAGAAACGCTTCGACCTAGGCCGCAAACCAGGTCAAAACTACATGCGAACGGGACCTCGTTAAGGATTAGGGAGCGGGGTAGAGGAATCTTCGAATGTGTTCCTGTGTCTAGAGCAGGAAGCTCATTAGCTTCTTGAATCTAGACATTTTCTTCTGATATGCCCCGAGGGACATGATCTCCTCGAGGTCATCTGGCTTGCTCATTTACCCACACTACGAGTAGTAAATGAGCGCTGTGCGAATAAAAGTAATCGTATGATTTCCAACCTGTCGAAAGTATTACTCCCAAACACACTTGGAAGAGTGGCAGAAATTTTGAGGGCTCAAAACCTCGAAAAGAATCTTGATTTGCGTATGATCACAGCGGAAGAAATCAACCCTACCTGACTTAGTGAACCCCCTGTGGGCCACCATCAAGCGTGCGTGCGCCCCTTCAAGCCTCGGTGAACTGCGCTTCTCCCTGTAATCTCTTGCTTTGAATTTTAGGTATAGACGAAGCGTATTGGGTAGATCGTGGCGGGCCCGCTGGGATTTGAACCCAGAATGCTCGTCCCTTCACTTGCTATATACTCGAAGCCCAAGCAGAGTTCTGCGTGTCGCCAATTGACTGACCGCGCTCTGACCGCGCCTTTTGTCCCCAGACGAGGTGCAGCGAGTATCCCCAATCTGAGGATTGTTGAAAGAGCCTGGTTGGCGGGCATTGTGGAAGGCGAGGGAAGCCTGGGCTACAGTAGGGCTCCTCGGAGGAATGTTTGGCGAGCACGTTTAGCGATCGAGATGACTGATAAACCCGTCGTCGAGCGGTGTGCATTGATGATGGGAACAAGCGTATTCATTGGCCACAGAAAAAGGAGGTCATTTGAGACTGAGGCTTGGGGTGAAAGATGCCTACGTATTTTGCAAATCATTTCTCCTCATTTTGCCGGGTCGAAACGAGAGCTCGCAACGAAGGTTCTAACAATAGGGCCTTCGGTTTCTTTGCAGAACCCTAGGCCAATCATACAGCGCCGTAGCCCAGAGTTCGCCGCGCAACACCAATGATGGCGGGCCCGGAGGGATTTGAACCCTCGATTTCCGGCTCCGCAGGCGTGCGCGAGATCACGCGTTCTCTCAGCGTCCTAATCCGGACTAGACTACGGGCCCTGAAGGTTGATTGCGGATTGTGGTTAAAGAATTGTTGGGGTAGCGCGGTTTAGGTTGCTTGTTCGGATGCATGTTGCAAGGCGTTGGCCTTGAGGTAGGGCTCCAACCTAGGTCCCTTCGGCAATTGTTGTGATATTCGGTTGGTAAGAAAGGAGATTTGAGCGGCGCCATAGAGGACGTTGTCAATGATTGGCTGAAGAAAGACTCGAAGCCTAGAGATTGAACATAATGTCGCCTTATCGTCTGGGTTTCTATGACGAGTGGCAAATAATTTTGTCACGGTTAAGTTGAACTCAATCGGGAATAGAAAACCTTATCCGAGCAACTTTATGATTCTACGAGCCGAAACGTTTTGTCAGCTGAAGCGAAACAAGACATTAAGATTAAGCCGAGTTTTGTGCCGTTCGCTTGGAAGGGTTTTGTCGTAGTATTGTTGGGTATCGTGGTTTACGGTGTGAGCTTTCTTTTCAAGTCTCTCTTTCTCCTCGGGTA